>Ga0123354_10010351_pt1 | contig 14358 bp, 13 predicted proteins | sample TergutLab28metaG_2_FD_97872 | JGI IMG/M metagenome (GOLD analysis project Ga0123354, IMG submission 97872) | Labiotermes labralis P4 segment gut microbial communities from Petit-Saut dam, French Guiana - Lab288 P4 | ecosystem: Host-associated > Arthropoda: Insects > Digestive system > Gut ... | reverse complement strand
CGATAAACCCCGTCACCATCAACACCAAGCCCCGCCCGGACCAACCAGGCGGGGCTTCAAACACCCCACCCATCACCAACCACCATGACGCCAACAACACCAAAAACAGTGACGCCTAACAGCCGGGTCAACCACTCCGAGCTGCTGCTTCACCTCGTTGACTCTGGCACGGGACACTGTCGTGCACACCCCATTGTTGAAGCCGACCCGCTCAGCGATCACCGTCGCTTTCAACCCCGGATTCTTCACCAATAATGCCTTGATCGCCGGCACGAATGGGTCCACTTTCGACCCACCCCGTGCCCGCTCATACATTGGCGGGCCATCCGACGCCAGAGCTTTCGCCACAGTGTCCCGCGCGATGCCCAACCGCTTAGCAATCGCCCGGCCAGACAACTTCTCAGTCCTCGACAAATACCGGATCTCAACCCAGTCATTCACAGTAATCACTCCTCAGATTCTTCAGGAGTGGCCTACTATTCAACCGCTGAAACTGGCCTAGATTTCAACCGTCATCGACATCCTATCTATCGTTGCACACCGTCTCATACACGAAAGACCCCCAGACCGCCCAGGACCTACCCGACAAGTTCCGTCCTGGATCATGCCACCCTCATGCGACATCTTCGTACTTTGGGTGGCATGACGATGATAAGGGCTGACTCGGGTCACTGACGATTGGCTCCGATCTGATTGGACAGCCGATCAAAAACTCCGGTCAGGTGGTCGTCGGCGACCTCCTGGTACCGCATCGCCATTGTCGCCGTCGTGTGCCCAGCGATGACCTGCAACTCGCGGACAGTCGCGCCGTCGAGCGCCAAGTAGGTCAGGCCGGTTTTGCGTAGGTCGTGGAAGTGGAAGTCCTCAACCCCGACGTCGTCGCAGGCTTTGAGCCAAGCTCGCCGCCAACGATTGTCCGGCACGTTGCGCCCGTGTTCCGGCTCGTAGAAAAGCAACCCTTCCGGGCCGATCTGGGCGGGAGTCAGCGGATCGATGGTGCGGCGTTTGGACGGCTTGCCGGCCCCTCGGTATGCCTGACCGCTCAATGACGGGGTGTTGGTGGTTGCGGTGGTGAGTTGGGCTCAGGCTAGCCGGGTTTGGCGTCTGGCGAACCTTCTTGTGCCGTAACCCTTGTCGGCAAAGCGGATTGCCGCCGCAGGCTTGCCGCGATGCGGCTCGAAATTCAGCTCGATAGGTGCTTCCGGAAGTGTTCGACGCTGGCGTCGATCAGGGGCTCGTCGTCTGCACCGAGGAAGCAGTGGTCCGCCCCGTGGACGGCCAGGAGCCTTGCCGACGCGCCAACCCTCTGCATTGCCGATTCGAAGCTCACGCTCTGCTCGAATGGCACCACCACGTCGTGGTCGCCGTGGATGAGAAGGGTCGGCGCCGACGCTGCCGAAACATAGGTGATCGGGCTCGCGGAGTCAGCCAACTCACGGTGGTCCTCCACGGCGGCGCCAATGAGCAGCGACTCGGGCGCGTCCGCGCTCGAATGATCCGCCGGAGACTCAGGCAACCTCTGCGATTCCAGCCGGAAAAGGTCCGTCGGCGGGTACCAGGCCACAGCGGCCTGGACGTCGACGCTGCCCGCGCGAACCCCGTCCTCATTGTCGAAACTCGGGTTGGACGCGTTCGTGCCGAGCATCAAACTGAGGTGTCCGCCCGCAGACTCGCCGATCACCCCCAGTCGAGACGCGTCGAATCCGAGGACCGGCCCCGCGGTGCGTAGCCACCGCACCGCCGCTCGGAGATCCTGAATCTGCGCCGGCCAAATCGCCTCACCCGTAAGTCGGTAATCGGCACTAGCCACCGCGAAGCCCCCATCCAGCAACCGCTGCGCGAGCATCGCGAAGTTCACGGGGAACGCTTGGTCCAGCCCACGTCGGCCCATAGACCACCCACCGCCGTGTATCACGACGACGATCGGCGGCAACGACGGCGAGCCGTCCGGAATCAGCAGATCTAGGCAGAGCGGTCGATATCCCATGACTTGGGCGTAGATGACTTCGTTATATCGGCGGACACCGCCGGCCGTTGCGGCCACCAGATCCGTCGGGTCGGCCGGCGGCGGCGCCTGTGGCGTGCCACCCAGTGGAATCGATGATGGGAATAAGGGCATGATGCTGACCTTCACTTTCTCTTGGTGGTGGACGGGCTGCGCTGAAGCGAGCCGTGTTTCTTGAATACCTTTTCGGCGCGAGTAACCCAGTACGTCATCGCCAACACGGGGAAGACGAAGACCAGGGCGGGAACCATCCATGTGCCGAGCACGACAAGACAGATGCACACCAGCAGCAGCAGAGTGCTGCCGGGATGAGCGAGCGCCAGCAGGAGCCCGTTGCGGCAGTGCCCCCGCGCCGTGTTGTTGAACCGTGCCGCGACAGTAACGCTCCAGACCAGCAAGCACGTGAAGACGAGCGCTTCCGCCGTGAGGACAAGGCCGAGAATCACGTCGCCTCGCCGGAAGCTGACTGCGGCGCCGATCCCGCCGGCGAGGATGAACGGACCCCAGATCATCTGGATAACGGTCGCCCGACGAAAGTTGGACCTGAGCGCGCCGAAGAACGCCGATAGGACGTAGCCCTCTTGGTCAACGATGCGCACGCGCGTTGCCTCGTAGAAGGCGCTTGTCGCTACCCCAATCGTGAAAATTGGCACGCAGAACACCAGCCACAGCAGGTTCACGACCACCGCCGCCCAGAAGCGACTAAGCCAGGACGCCAGACGTCCGTCAGATCCAAAGATGTGCCATCGCCTCCTCCGATCTCGAGAGGGGATGATGCGTTCCGCACTTTCCGGTCACGAGCGGCCGCCGAAAATCGACTCGAGGGGGGCTTCCGTGAGATCCCTCGAGCGATACTGAGCACGCATATCGCTGGAGGCGGACCCGACGCCGAGACACACCATCCCCGCCAAGAGCGCCGCCTCGACGCCCGCGTACGCATCCTCGACAACGATGCACTCTTCAGCAGGCACACCCAACCGCGCGGCAGCTAGCACGAACACCTCGGGATCTGGCTTACCCCTCACGATGTCATTGCCGTCTACGATCTCATCAAAAACCGTTGTCAAGCCGATCTGATCGAGGATGAGTCGAGCATTCTTGCTTGAGGAGCCGATAGCAGTTCGTATGCCGAGCTTCTTCAAGACACGAAGACACGTCATGACACCGGGAAGGATGTCGCGCGGCCCGATTCGGGCAAGCAGCCCGCGATACATTTGGTTCTTCTCCTCAGCAAGTTCCGCCTTTTCTACCTCGGAATAAACACGCGACGAACCGTCAAGGATGATGTTCAGACTTTCTAGTCGGCCGACCCCGCGAAGCTTGTCGTTGACGTGACGATCGAAGGGTACCCCCTCGCGTTCGGCGATCGCTCGCCAGGCCTGATAATGACACTCGTCCGTGGAGACGATCACTCCGTCAAGGTCGAAGATGACCGCACTAATTGCCGGCGTAGACACTCCTGCTTCCTTTCCACTAGTCCGATGAGCGCTCGATCAGCACAATCGGCGATTTTTGCAGTGCGTACCACCCGAGCAGCGCCAGGAGTGAAAACCCAGCGATCTGAAGGCCAAGGGCTCGGATTACGTCATGCCACGGGGCGGACGCGATGACCATCCCGATCGACCCCGCGACGGTCATCATGGTGTTGATCACGGCGGACGTCGAGCCCGTATCGCCGCGGTGTTGATCAAGCAGCAGGCTCGAACTGAATGGACGCAGAGCCGTAACCACCATGGAAAACAGCATGAACGAGAACAAGAACGCTATCGGCCCGCGAGTCCCGAACAGCAGAACTGCAAGACCGCTCAGGATGTTCCCGCCCAGCATCAGGTAGGTCATCCGAGTTCGGTCGTAGTTCACAAAGAACTTCACGTAGAGAACAGGGCCCAGAATGGAGGCCACCCCGTTCGCCGCAAAGAAGAGGCTGTATTCCTGCGCGCTGAGCCCGAAGTCCTTCACGTACACGAATGAGGAAACAAGCAGGTAGCCCATAAAAGGCATCGTCGCAAGGGCGAACACTAATGTCGGGAACATCAGGCTCCGGTTCTTTGAGACCACCCACAGCCTGCCTAGTGCGCCGCGAAGAGATCCGTGGAATCGCTGGTCCGAGCTGAGCGTGTCGGTGAAGAGCCCGGTGAGCAGTAAACAGATGACACCGAATCCGGTGAGTAACAAGAATACGGCTCGCCAGCCGGTGACCGTCAGAATCCAGGCGCCGAGTATCGGCGCGAGGACCGGCGCGATGCCGGACATGGACTGAACTACCGCGAGGATCCTGTCTCTCCGCTTGCCGGAGTAGCTGTCCTTGACGATCGCCATCGAAACCGCGGTGACACCGCCGGCTCCGATCCCCTGAAGCGCGCGCATGGCTATCAACATGTAGATCGTCGCTGAGAACGCGCACCCGATGCTGCTCAGGATGTACAGGACGAAGTTCACGGCGAGTACGACCTTCCGGCCATGCTTGTCGCTCACTGGCCCCCAGATGAGCATCCCGAGCGCGTACATGAACATGAAGGAACTGAGTGTGAGACCCGTCAGCGTTGCGTCAGCACCGAAGTAGACGGCCATTGTCGGCAGTGCAGGTAGGTAGACGTCAGTAGACAGCGGGATGTACATGTTCATCAGCGCGATAAACCCCAACAGTCCAGCAGAACCCAGACGGGGCTGCCGGCCCGCGTCTGGCCGGCTGGATTCGGCACTCATGATTCGGGCTTCGCCTCGGTGCACTCAGTAGCGGGTGTCCTGTAGGCCGCAGAACGGGTCCGTCGGGTCCACGCCCGTGAAATCGGTGCGACCCGTGAGCTTGTTCATCAGCGCGTCGACGGTGTGCGCCGATGGTGTGTAGGCATTGATATAGGTCTTCACCCTCGGAATGTCCGGCAATAGGTATGGGGAGGTCATCGAGATGAACACCGTCGGGATGTACATGCCAAACGCGGGTGCGTCGTTCGCACAGTGACCCTGGAACAGAACCCTGGGCGCCCGCCCGTGCTCGTCCGAGACGTTCGCGAAGTGCACCGCCAGGTCGAAGGCCTTGATGGCTGCCCCCGAATGGTACGCGTCGATGCCCAACTCGGTCCCGAGCTGCGCGTCATAAACGGTGACCTCGAACCCCTCCAGCTTCAACTGCTCCACGAAGTACCTAAAGAGTTCCTGGTTGTCCCGGGCGATCATCTTCTCAAACTCGGGGCGCATCACCGGGAAGTCGTACCTCTCGGTGACGTGGGAGTACACCAAGAGCTTCGGGTACCGATCCGGCGTGATCGGGAACAGGCCCGGCTGGAGATCTTTCACGAGCGAGATCGCGGCCTCGGCGACCTCGGCGGCCCACTGCAGGGTTTCTGCCGAGTTCAGTTCGGAGAGTTCGGGCGTCGTGTCCGGCGTGGACGCCGCGGGCCTGTGCAGGCCCAATGCTGCCTTGGTTGCCAGGATGCGGGTGACCGCATCGTCCAGCCGCTGCCTCGAAAGCGCTCCACTGGCGAGGCCGTCGCGCATGTAGTCAAAGTCCTCGTCGAAGTCTCGGTAGAAGAGGAACATGTCGTTGCCCGCCTCGATCGCGAGGGGCACCGCTTCTGCGCGAGGCAGCTGAAGTGCCATGCCCGCCATCTGTGCGGCGTCGGTCACGATTAGCCCGTTGAACCCGAGTTGGCCCCGCAGCAGGTCGGTGAGCAGCTCCTTCGACAGGGAGGCGGGCAGGCACTGCCCGTAGGTGAGCGCCGGATTGAGCTTCATCGAGTACGCCGGCTGGATGATGTGCCCGGACATGCAGGTCAGGGCACCAGCGTCAATCATGCGCCGGTAGACAGAGCCGAAGCTCTGGTCCCACTCGTCAGTGTCGAGATCGTTGACCGTCAAGGTCAGGTGTTGGTCTCGGAAGTCTAGTCCGTCACCCGGGAAGTGCTTGAAGCACGCGGCAACGCCCTCGTCCTGTGATGCCGTGATGAAGGCTTCGCACAGTTCTGCCACCTTGTTGGGGTCGTCACCGTACGCCCGGGTGTTGATGACGCTACTCATGTAGTTCCGGTTCAGGTCGCAGATCGGAGCGAAGGTCCAGTTGATCCCCATTGCCCGTCCGCCCCGGCCGCAGATCGTGCCCTGCCTGGCGGCGAACTTGGGATTCGCCGCCGCACCCACTCCGTATGCCGTCGCATAAGCAGGCGCGTCAAAAGCAACGTCCGCCACAGAGTGACACAGGTTTGCTGCGAGCAGCATCGGGATCGTCGACCAGCTTTGCAGGAGCCGTGATGACTCCGCAATCGAGGCGGCGACGTTCGGGCGAAACATGAGCCCCCCCGGCTGGATCTTGTCGAAATATGGGCGCATGTCGACCGGATCGCCGCTGATCGACTCGAGGACGAACAGCTGTCCGATCTTCTCATCATCGGTCAGGCTGTCACGCGTTTCGTTGACCCAGGCAATCGCCTCGTCGTCCAGAAAGAACGGATTACCGTTCAGATCAATCATTGCTCTTCTCCTTTTTGACAGCGGGTCGCGTCCTTCGCGTCCAGCCGGGTTCAGCCAAGTTCTAGAACGGTCTCGTTGGCCGCGGAGCAGACCTCCCAAACAGGAACATCCGGTCCGTTTGGATCTCCACACTTCGCGAAGTTGGTCCAGTACGACAACATTCGGCGCGAGAGGTCCGCGTCGTGCTCGTCTTTGGGCCGCCAGCTCCGCCCCAGGGTGCCGAACATGTACCAGAGGTCACAGGAATGAAAGGCCCCGGCGTCATCACCGAGGGGCTCCCTGGTGAAGTAGTACACGTGGTCGGGAGTCCGGCCCAGTTTCTCATCTTGAAGGCTCCACCGGATCGTCGAGTAGTACAGATCGGACTTCTCGCCGCGGGCAATCATCTCGGGCGTCATCTTGATGTCGTTCGCGGTTGAACCCAGGATGTACGGGATGCGGTCATGAGCTCCCTTGAGGACGGTTTCGTCGTAGCCCTGCTGCATGACATAGCCGTCGACGCACGGCGCGAAAAGGAGTTGATCGCGCACCGGATGGGTCTGCTGACTGAAGCGCCAGCCGAGCTCGACGATCTCGGCGGCGCTGAGTCGCCGCAGGTCTTCAATGCTCGTCAAGCCGGCGAGGCCGGCGAACTGGATGCCCTGGGCTTCAGCATCGGCCAGGGACACGTCAGCCGACAGGCTGCCGCCAAGGCCCCCACCGCTCTGCATGATCGCGCTGGCAACCATGCCGCGCGTGAGTGTCGACGAGACCAGCGTCTGCACGCTCATGGCGCCGGCAGACTGGCCGAACACCATGACCCGCGACGGATCGCCGCCGAAGCTTTCGATGTTCTCCTGGACCCATTCTAGCGCTGCAATCTGATCGAGGATCCCGTAGTTCCCGGACACTCCGGAGGGGCTTTCTGCCGACAGTTCCGGGTGCGCGAGGAATCCAATCGGTCCAAGCCGGTAATTGATCGTGACCAGAATCACACCTCGTTCGCAGTAGGCGGCTCCATCGAACTCCATTTCGGAACCGCATCCGCCGGAGAAGGCACCACCGTGGATCCAGACGGCCACCGGGAGATGCTCATCGCGGTCAACAGCCGGCGTCCACACGTTGAGGTAGAGGCAATCCTCAGACATCGGTGGGATGAAATCATCGTCGTTGTAGAACTCCTTGTGATACAACGACCCGGGCTGGATCGGGCTGCCCTGTGTGCATCGGCTGCCGAAGACGACAGCCGGCCGAACACCCTCCCAGGCATCTGGCCGAGCGGGTGCGCGCCAACGTCGCCCATCCACAGGGGGTGTCGCGTAGGGGATGCCGCGGTACACGGCATAGCTCTGCTTGACCGCGCCCCTCACACGACCGTACTGGGTGCGGACTTCGCCGATTGTCATGGTTTGATTCCTATTCATCCGTGGTCTATTCCTTGACCGAGCCGAGGGTGATGCCTTTAACGAAGAACTTGCTGAAAAACGGGTACAGCACCAGGATCGGAAGGATCGCGACAAGCGCCATTGCCATCCGGATGGTGGTGCTGGGCAGCTGGGACACGTTGATGCCGGCCGTCGTGTTGGACGAGTTGTTCGCCAAGAAAGTGATGTTCTGCTGAATCTGGTTCAGGACGTTCTGAATGCTGTAGTACTTCGCGCCGGCGCCGCCCGTAAGGAAATACAGCCCGTTGGTCCAGTCATTCCAGTACCCGATGAAGGTCAGCAGCCCGACGGTCGCCAAAATGGGCAGCGAAACCGGGAGGACAATTCTGGTGAAGATCTGTAGTTCGCTGGCACCGTCCAAGTGGGCCGACTCGATCATCGCGGTCGGGATGTTGTTCGTGAAATAGTTCTTTACCAGGATGACGTTGAACGCAGTCATGAGCAGGTAGGGGACTATCTGTGCCCAGATTGTGTCTTTGATGTGGAGGATGTTCGAGTAGACGAAGTACGTCGAGACGATGCCTCCGTTGAACAGCATGGTGAAGATCACGATGAAGCTCAGGATTCTCCTGCCTGGCAGGCCGTCGCGCGAGAGGGCGTACGCGAGCATCGAGGTCAGGAGCAAACTCACTGTAGTTCCGACGACGGCCACGAAGAGGGTGACCCCGTAGGCCCTGCCGAGCACTGACCAGTCCTTCGCGATGAACTCGAAGGCGGCCATGCTCCACTTAGCCGGAGCGAAGGTGAAGCCATCTCGGACGGCTACCCGCTCGTCGGTGAAAGACGCGATGATCAGGAGTGCGAATGGCGCGAGCGCGCAGACGCTCAAGAGCCCGAGCGTGATGTAGGCGGCGATCTCCATCGGACGACCGGCCTTGCGGCGCCTGGTACGCCGAGCAGCGTTGGTCAGAATAGCGCGTCCTCCTTTCTGACTCGACGTACGATTGAGTTGACGATCATCACCAAGGCGAATCCGACAATCGACTGGTACACGCTCGCGGCTGAGGCCATAGAGAAGTTTGAGTTCTGCATCAGTGCGTTGTACACATACACATCGATGGTGCGCGTGTACTCATAGAGCATGCCGGAGTTGCGGGGCACTTGGTAGAACAAACCGAAATCTGAATAAAACATCCGACCCAGATTGAGGAGCGTGAGCGTGATGATGGTCGGGACGAGCATGGGCAAGGTGATGTGAGTGATCTGGCGCCATTTGTTTGCACCGTCGAGTTGCGCCGCCTCATAGTAGTCGGGATTGATGCCGACGATGCTCGCCAAGTAGATCACCATCGTGAACCCGATCGATTTCCACTGGTTGACCACGACGAGGATCACAGGCCAGTACTTACCTTCGATGTACCAGGACACCGGATCGATGCCAAGTGGCTTGAGAATGGAGTTGTTGATAAAGCCAGTGTCCGATGCCAGGAACGCGTACGCGAGGTACCCCACCACAACCATGCTCATGAGGAACGGGATCAGGAGAGCGCTTTGGAAGAACCGCGCAGCGATCTTGTTCCGCACCTCGTTCAGTAGTATCGCGACAGCGATGCCGACGACCGTGCCGATGGCAATGAACGCCAGGTTGTACAAGACCGTGTTTCGCGTAATTGTCCATGCGTCGCGGGTAGCGAACAGGTACCGGAAGTTCTCGAATCCCGCCCAAGGGCTCAGCCATATCCCTTTGCTGAAATCAAGCTTCTTGAATGCAATGACGATGCCGAACATCGGGAGGTAGTTGTTGATCAGGAGGTAGAGCAGGCCGGGCACGGCGATCACAAAGACGCCGATGTAACGCCTGAACTTTGCTCGCTTCCTGCCCGCTTTGGGGTTGTGCATCACAACGCCTTTGTTCTCTGGAATGCACGCGGATGCTGGGTGGCGTGACCGGGCGGGTTTACCACCCAGCATCCTTGTTCCGACTACTTGTTGCTCGCCAGCCAGTCGTTCAGCTGTTGCTGGTTGTCTGCGATGATCTTGTCGATCCCGGCGCTCTTGAGCGCCGCGATGAACTTCGGCAGGGTGCTGTCAGGATCCACCGCCCCAGCTTCCAACGACGCCCTGTATTGGGTGATGACATCGTTGACGGCTGCGAATTCTGTTTTGACGTTCTCGGAGTTGTAGGTGTAGCCCAACGCCTGCGACTTGACGGCGTCCGTGACAGACGCATTGAACTCCTTCAAATCGGTGTAGTAGGCCTCCGTTGTCGGAGCAAACATCAGGCACTTGCTGTTGTCCCCGTAGAAGTTGAAGCGAGGCGGATATCCCGAGTTGTCCGCCGTGACACCGTCGGGGTAGGTGATGATGTCCGGTTCGTCTGTGAAGACGTAATGGACGCCCTCGATCCCGTAGGTCAGTAGGTTGGTGAGTTCCGTGTCCGAGTACATGAGGTTAAGGAACTTGAAGGTCGTGGTCGGATCTTGGGATGTGATCGGAATGGTCCACATCGCGTCCTGGAATTGGTCGGTTGTTGAGGTCGTACCGCCGATGCTCACTGCAACGGCGTCCATGCCGATCTCATTGGCGAAGCTTGTTGCGGCGTCGACCTCCGTGAAGGTGAGGACGCCAAGGTAGTTCCCGGTGCGCATCAGGTCGGTGTTGTTGCCGTCTGTGGTTACCGCGTCTGCTTGGATGTAGCCGGCCTGGTACCACTTGCGCATCCACTCGAGGTGCGTTTTGTATTGTTCTGTTTCGAACGGATCGACCACTGTCGTGTTGTCCTTGCCAGCGTTCATCAGAACCCCAGAGGCTTCGCTCGACCCGAGTTTGTCGTACGGCTGGAAATATCCGAACGTCTCCAGGTTGCTGCCCGAGATGGCGAACATGTAAAAGTCGGGACCCTCGCCAGCCTTCACGCGCGCGAAGAACGCGTCCAGGTCCTCGTAGGTGGGGTTGACTAGGTTGGTCAAATTGTACTTGTCCGCCATATCCTTGCGGATCAGCATCCCGAGCGTCCGCCCGCTCTTCGCGGTGGTTGGGATTGCGTAGAGGTGATCACCGTAGTATCCGCCGCTGATGGCAACGCTTTCGGCCTGCTTGATCCCGTCTCCGTACTGGGCATACATGTCGTCGAGAGGCAGCAGCTCGCCGCTGTTAACGTAGTCGCTGATGCCGTTGTTGAATGTCGACATCATCAGATCAAGTTTCTCGCCGGACGAGATCATGAGTTGGACTTGGCTCTCGCGCTCAAAGATCGACATCGGCAGAAACTTAACGGTCGCGTTGATCTTGGCCATGGTAATCTCGTTGACCTTCTCTTCCACCTTATCCAAGTCGGCGGGGGTCTGACCGAGGGTCATGTACGTCATCGCGATCTCGTACGGCGCGTCGCCGGTCGCGGTGGCCGCAGAAGTGTTGTTGGTTGGGCCGCCCGTACAAGCCGTCATCGAGAGGCTGAGCGCCACACACAACAGCGTGAGCGGATATCGAGCTTTCATTGCGATTCCTCCTTCAGTTTGGGTGCACCAATCCGTGCCCTCACCTCGGACGGATCGTTCGGTGCCGATGAACGCCGGGCGCGGAGTTGTTGCGATGTCGACGACAACGACGACGACAGACACAGCCTAACATCGCAGGCGCCTTTTTGACAAGTCTTGTCGGAAATTGCTCCTTTGGGTCTCAGAGCGCCGGCTGGTCGCGGAGCGCCGGTTCTGGTGGAATACTGTGGGGATGAGGTTAATCTTGGACACCGCGGAGGTGCGGCGACGGAACCTGGCGTCGGTCTTCCGCGCCATCGACTCCTCGGCCCAGTCGTCGAGAACGACCATCCGCGCTCAGACCGGCTTGGTGAGCACGTCAGTGTCGACCTTGGTGAACGATCTCACCTCACGCGGGCTGGTCACGGAGTCGGGCGAAACCAGCACGAACGGCAAGGGCCGTCCCCGGCGCAGGCTCATTCTGAACCCGCGTCGGGCAGTCGCACTCACCGTTCAGCTCGACCGCACTGATGTGATCGGCGAACTCCGAGACTTCGCTGGAGGGGTGCTTTGGCAGCGCCGCACCCCGGCTCGAGTGAGGCCGGGCAGCAACGAGGACCTGGTGGAGACGATCGTCGACATGCTGAACCAGCTCCGCGCGGCCGCCGCAGCTATTTCTGGTACCTGGCCCATGACGCCTGTTGTGGCGGTCCCATCGCCTGTCATCTCCGGGCGGACACTCGGGGTGTTGTTTCAGTTCAGCCTGGGTCGCGTTGAGCTGTCGGACGCACTACAACGACACTTTGGCGACCAGCCGTTGCCGACCATCATGAATGTAGGCCGCTTGGCTGCGTTCGGCGAATACGCTGCGATCCCGGCCACGCGTCGGCCGCAATCGATGGCGTACCTGGTTTCGACCGGTGGTTCGATCGCAGGCGGGCTCGTGCTTAACGGGGAGACCTACCTTGGTTCGCATCTCATGGCCGGAGAAACGGGTCATATCGGCGTCGATATGGACGGCCCGGAGTGCCTCTGCGGCGCCAGAGGCTGCTTGGTGAACTACCTCAGCCCGCTCGAACTTTTGGCCCGCGCCGGCGTGCCGAGCGAGACCTCGTCTCCCGAGGAGGCTGTCGACCAACTGACTGCCCTTTTGGCGACCAAGGATCGAAAGGCGACCATCGCGGTCCGACAGGCGAGCCAGGCACTGGCCTCTGCGGTGGGCACCCTGTCCAATCTGATGGATATCGAACTCGTAGTACTTGGAGGTCCGCTGACTAGGCTTGCACCCTGGCTCACCCCGGCCGTCAACGCGCTCGTCGCCTCCCGGTCCGGACGCATCCCGGAGTTCAACCCGCAGTTCGCGTTGTCTGAGCTTGGCGAAGACGCTCCGAGGATCGGGGCGTGGCGACTGGCTCGCGAGGCAATCCTGGACGATCCGGGCAGCGTGCCGATCCAATCACGCGATGAGGCCTGACGCGCTACGACCGATCAAAGTCCTCTTTAGGCGTCGGGTGAGCTCCTCGACCGCAGCGGACCTCAGCGATCGCCAAGGCTCGTCCACGAGACCTCTTGCGGTCGTTCGTGGAGGAGCCTACGTTGGTCGACCGGTCAGTTGGTCCGCAGGACATAGTCCGAAGGCAGATTCTCCGGCCCGGTCGCGATCACTTCTTGGTTGTCGGGCCCCACATAGTCGGCGTAGTGGATGGATGCGAACTCTGGCACGACGTAGATCGGATATGTCGGCCCGGTGTCACGGTACGCGCGCATCTCCTCAAGATGCTCGTTCTGGTAGCAGACCGTCTTCGAACCGTCCTGCGCGATCCACTGCGGGAAGAAGATCGTGCCGTGTAGGCGGCGCAGTGTCGGCAGCACGTTCACCACCACGCTGGTGCCTGTCGGTTCGGTCCAGGAGATCTTGAACACGCCCTCGGCCAACTGGACGAGGTCGACCGTCTGGTCGCGGACCCAGCGTCCACCGACGTGGCCGGTGTGGATGCGATAGTCGATGGTGGTCGCGTTCTTGACGTACAGCTCGTAGATCCAGCCGTTCGCGTAGGTGTACAGGAACCGCCACCCGACGATACCGTCCAGATTCTGGGGCGGGTTGATCGCGCTGAGGTCAGTCATGGAGAGAGTCCTTCCTTTGGGTGGGCCAGAGCGCGTCCACCCTAGTCGTTCGTCCGGTCGATGCCGCGGTGGACGGCCTTGGCCACCAGCGCCCGTGGACTACCAAGCACGGCTCGCCCTCAGTGATCTTGTTCAGGCTGGTGTGCCCAACCCAAACCCGGACGTCCAGAGGCGGGCCCATGGAAGCATGCAGCGGGGCGCCAGAGTGCTCGAAACACCCCAACGGTATCGCATTTTCGGGGGGCATAAGTAAACCCGGCCCCAAAGGGACCGGGTGGTGTGCAACCATGCTTGCAAAGAATAACAGCACCCGCTTGTGGCGAGCGCTGTTATTGATGAGGTGCTCCTTTGACTGTCCATCTGGACTGCCCGGCCTCCTCCCAAAAGAGGCTACCGCTAGGAGGGGCGAATCTCCAGCACAGTGCCAGCCTTGGTGATGAACAGCACCGCCTTGAACCGGCGTTTCTTCATCTCCACGCGCACCTGAGATAGCGCGTCGTTCTCGTCCAGATGCACCCGGCGGGCATCGAACACGACATGAGTCGACTACTTAGAAGCGCGCCTGAACTGGTTCGACACGGTCATGCGGCTGTTTCCGGTCGGTGACTTGATCTCCCAGATCAGACCGTTCATCACCATGGTCAGCCGTCTTCATCTTGTACCCCTCGGACGGGCGCAGGAACTCGACGTTGACGCCGAAGTGGCGGGCCAGTATCCAGGCGACTTCGACTTCGTGAGGCTCCGGCAACACGGGCGCGTCAGCCGGGAGAACAACCATCGGGACAAACCGTGGCCTTTCCCGTCGTGAGCGGCTGTTAGCCGTCAGTTGATTTGTTCGGGTTGGGGTCATCGGGTTTGAGGCCGGGTGGTGTGGGATTGGTGTGGTGGGGGGCGTCAGAATGGTGATGATGATATAGGT
>Ga0123354_10010350_pt1 | contig 14359 bp, 8 predicted proteins | sample TergutLab28metaG_2_FD_97872 | JGI IMG/M metagenome (GOLD analysis project Ga0123354, IMG submission 97872) | Labiotermes labralis P4 segment gut microbial communities from Petit-Saut dam, French Guiana - Lab288 P4 | ecosystem: Host-associated > Arthropoda: Insects > Digestive system > Gut ... | reverse complement strand
GGAAGGACCAAACAATAAGGAGGATGGAGTTTTTTAACTGATTGGGCGAGGTGGGGGGGGGGGTGTGGGATCCTAAGGGTAAGCTTGGGTAGTTCTAAAGAAGTGAAATTCAAGACAACAGAGAAGGGGTGTAAAGGAGAAATGAGGTCTGTGTGATGAAATGATTCAACAACAACCCCTTATTAGCACCCAGTAATCTGGCACAGCACACAACACTACAGATTTAGGCGCCAAAAACACACGGCCAGAATACTAGGAAGATGAAGGTTCACTAACTCCAACTTCTAGCAACTTTCTGTTTCCTTTCAGAAATGCAGCTTACAGGGAGCCAAATAGTATGGTTCAACCATACATACAGCACTATATATGGTTGATAGGGCTCATCTCCATCAGGACTGACTAGTCAACACAGGAAATGGGCCACTGAATAGCCACATATTTCATGCAAGGGGCAAATATGGAAAAAATGACTTCTATATTGGTTGCCATTATCAAGTCACAAAATCAAATCATTCATCTTTTATGAAAGAGTCAACTTGGCCATGTTGCCTAGCAACTTCAATTACATTATCAGTCAATACCCAGTGCTTTGTGCAAGATGGGAGCCACACTACACACAGCTCATGTCCCTCAGCAATATCTCACTACTATCCAAGGCCTGGCATTTCCACAACACAGGCATTAATCCATGTCACTTCTTTCTGCACAGCTTCATGTAGGCCAAACTGCACTCAGGTGACACCTAGTTCACTAGTCAATGCTGCATTATATCCTATGACTCATATCATGCAAGTCCGTCTTCAGGCAACACTGAGGCAGAATGTCTCCTGAATATGTCAGGCATTAAACACAACTTCCACACTTGCTTCCTGCAGTATGTATGAGATATGCAACATTTTTGCCAGAAATATGTATTTTATGCAACACTTCACGTAGCTGTATAGACATTTCACTAATAAAACCAACTGCTCCGCTCAGAAAGTGCTGCCATAACAAAGGCAACACCAATAATATTGATCTTCAAGAATCCAACAAAAATATAAAATTAAAAAAATAAACTACACTAACTGTGGTAGCACTGACACCATAACCTAAGTCTTCTTGAATTACATACAGATATTACTGCATTCACAGTTTTAAAACCAATTTCTGCACATTACAACCATAAATGACTACTACAAACCAGGTACCAGGTTCTTCTGAAACACCAGTACAAACCTTCCAGATTGTATGGCATCACATTCCAGAAGATGGCGACCTTTAAACATGTTGTTTACCAAATGTGACTGGCTCTTCATGTTACTATGAGCACTGCGTGTATTATTCTGCTCTATATTACGTATTTCATACTGAATGTTCCACAATGAACTGAATGGCTTGACTTTATGCTGATAATCTGCAGCCTTTCAAAATGTACTACTATAATCACATACTAAAAACCGTACCTGATCAAACCTCAAACCTTTCCCTTTCAGTTATTAGAATCAAAATACTTCGCCTCACTATGGTTACTGTGTGACACAAAGAGAAAGTAACTGTTTGTACGAAGGAGCCTCAATTACTTATGATGATCAGAGGGCTGAAATGTATAATACATACCGCATGTAACATGAGTTTCAAAATTTGTCGAAACTACAAACGCTATCAGTAGTTTCCCAAATTACTTTCTGCCAAGCCATGCTGGCTCTGAAAAACCATGAAGCATCCACAATATTATGAAACATAGATATTAACTAAAAAGAAATTTTAAAAAAAATTATTCACAGAGCCTACTTCCTATTGCATGAATCTCAAGTCCATATCAATTGCTGCTGCAGCTACTACTACCATCACCACCACCACCACCACCATTTACACACACTGCATGAGGAATCTCTAAATCTTATCCATCTTCCATGGACACTATTGGCCTTCCAGTTATGACATGGAACCTCCAAAGCCTCTCTGAGATTTTCCCTTGTTTCACAGTCCATCCATTAAGTACTGTCCTACCAGGTGGCTAATGTGGCAAATTCAGTCTGCAGTGACTTTATCTTTACAAAACAATCACTCAGTCACATTTGACACTATTTTTAATTTTATATCATATGATCTAATGAATTAGCAAACTAATACTGTGTTTGTTTTCATAAGTGTCCTGTTTACCATATTTATTTGGGTTTGCATGCTGTGCTGTTTCTGTTAATGCACAGTGGCTCTTGACTCATCACGTAAATAAACAAGAACTGAATTGAATTTAATGATACAAGCACATGTTCAGGATGTTAAAATATGGTAGATACAACCTCAAAAATGTGTATCACTGCCATGTTCATAACTGTATACTTACATGCATTTCATACAAAATGTGCAGGCATGTTTATAAATCATCTGCATACCACATTTCACATGCCTTGCAGCAACTGTTCATTAGTTACCACAATCAAACTGAAAAGAAAAATTTCATCTGCCCATCATGTCGTTAACTTACAATTTACAGGCCTATTACTACATATCACATCAAGTCCATAAAAAATGTAGCAGTAATACTGACACCACCTCACATGTTTTTGGGTCTGCCATATTAGTATTGCCAACTGCAGAAAATTAAAAAATATGGAGCACTGAAATGTCCCCAATTGGCACAATGTTTACAAGCTTTGTGAAAAATGATCCACTCAAATAAAAGCTGGAATTGACCAATATGTGTATGTGCACCAAATTACACACAACTCTGCATAATCTAGTAAGCCCACCTCATAACCTTGTTACAAAAAAAAAAGGGGGGAGGGGGCAAAAACATATTAAACATAACAAAACATTATCAAAGTTTTATTTATTCACCAACTGATGCACTCGTGAGTTGTCTTTAAAACCATATTAAAATTTACATTAAAACAACTTCAACATGTTTCGGTGTTACAGTTACACCATCATCAGGGAGCGCATTAATTTGTGCTTACTAAAGTTACAGTTGTTAAAACAGTCCATTAAAATACCTCGCTGTGTGATTAATATGGGGGTGGTGTCTGTATGTTGCACTGTTCGGTAGTAGACTGAGTTTGGGAATATGTAGCTGGTCACATAACCAGACTGAGTTAGGGAATGTGTAGCTGGTCACATAACCGGCTATGCATTCCTTAACTCAGCCTACTGCCAAACAGTGCAACATAAAGACACCAATCATCATTGGCACAACACCCCCTTTTGAGCCAAGGCCTTCTTTACAGACACCAATAAGGACCTAATATATGCAGCCACACCACCACTGTATTAACCACACACTGATGTATTTTAATGGGTTATTTTAACAATTGTAACTTTAGTAAGCACAAATTAATGTGCTCCCTGATGGTGGTGTAACTGTAAAACCGAAACATGTCAGAGCTGCTTCAATGTAAATTTTAATATTGGTTTTTAAGACAACTCACGAGTGCATCAGTTGATGAATAAAAAAAAACTTTGATAATATCAAGATGCATTGTATGAGTGTAAAAAAAAATAACAAAACATGTTCACGTTAAACTGAAATCAAATGAAGGTCTAGTCAAACACACTGCAACACACAGCAATTAAATTGATTTTGTTGGTTTCAAGTGCACTTTATTGAAACTTGCCCAGTCTGCTAATGTTCATTTCAATAAAGTCTTCAGGTTCCATTTCTTAACCATTATTCTACTGCGGCGTTCATAAGCAGTACCTTAGCAGCACTGTCAAATCACTGTATTGCACAATTAAAGCAACTTCCCACATCTCTTAATTACATAATATTACTTATGCCAGAATTTTGTAAAATTGACATTCACATTCCATGGAAACCATGGGCTCTACGCAGCACAGTTCTAAACTACTTGTTGCTATAATAATATGTAACAATTACTGAATCTAGTACTACCAAATTAAAGTGTTCAGAATGCTCTTACAATTCTATGTAGTTGAGAAATGCTTAAGAAAAAGATGGCCGAATGGCTAGACAATTAGACTTCAGAGGATAAAATACCTGCACACAATGCAGAGGAGGATCAACACACACACTGCTGGCCAGAATAAAAAATGCAGTATCTGCAGACCATGGACAAGAGTGTGTGCATACAATCTGTAAGTGTGTGTAGGATCAAAAGTTCCAAACTGTGAATGCACTGCAGAGAGGACCAGTAGTGCATGCATAAGTAATACACGTACAGTATGTGTAAAAAAATCATACTGAATCAGCATGTTTTGTACATTTCTGACATATGTCTGTAGGCAGCATGTCCTGCAACTGCTGCACACACTCAATGTCTGAATCTAAAACATTACCTATACCTAATACAAGTGATGTTACAATGCTTGTATTGCTCCACTGACTATGGCAAAGGTACTGGGTTTGAACTTCAGACAGGTCACTCCAAGTAGAGAATTAGTGGTTTGGCAGTTAAACTGGTTATACAAATTAGAAGTACAATGGAGACTTATGCACTTCAAAATTAATTATGTTTGAAAACTGTCAGTATATTACCAGCCTGTCCAGCAATTGCTTGTTCATGGAACAGTGATAGCAAAGATACACACACAACAACTTGTTGTCAACTTCAGCCAACCAAGTTAGCCATTAACATTCAAAAATTGTGGGATAATGCCTCTCTCTTGTTACAATGTATGTGTATTCACTTTATGAAGTAGTCGACAACCATACAATGATTTGGAGAATTGTGACAAAAGGTTTATGACTTCTTTATGCAAAGCCTGTACACAAGACAAATACTGATCAACTCCACACATTGAGGGGTGTGAATTATGACTGGTCATGCAAGAGTTCTTGTCCCTGCTGAGCTGGACAAATACGGGAATGTCTCTTGAGGTGTTCCCGTAATGTGAAGCGCTTGGTGCACACCTGGCACTCAAAAGGCCTCTCCCCCGTATGTGTCCTAGTGTGTCTGTTCAGGCTCTCCCTCTGTGAAAACTGCTTGTTGCACACCTCACATCGGTATGGTTTTTCCCCAGTGTGGGTGCGTGAGTGCTTCAGTAACTTGTCATTGCGGGAGAAATCCTTGCCACACACTTCACACCTGTATGGTCTCTCTCCAGTATGCATACGCACATGTTCCTGCAGCTTGTCATTCCGTGAGAACTGCTCCTCACACAGAGGGCAATGGTAGGGCTTCTCCCCTGTGTGTATGCGGCAATGCTTCTTAAGATCCCAGTCAGAAGAAAATACTTTGCCGCATTCTGGGCACTGGAACGTCTTGTCCGTGTGGATCCGGAAGTGAGTCTTCAATGTGCCATTGTCAGTGAACTGCTTGTTGCACACACTACAATGAAAAGGGCGCTCCCCTGTGTGGATTCGGAAATGTCTCCTCAGGTGAGTACTATCAATGAAACGCTTACTGCACAGTTCACAATGAAAGGGCTTGTCCCCTGTGTGGGTCATAATGTGGTTCTTCAGTTTAGCCTTGGATGAGAACTGCTTACTGCACAGAACACATATATTCTCTCCAGTCTGTGTTTGCTTGACTGCAGTTCCATCTGAAGTGCTTGACTGCTTGTCCCCACTGCAGAAAACCCAAATGTAAGATACATTATATTCAATACGAAACAAACAAATGTCATATGCACAAAATGTATTAAAAGGCCAACAAAAGCACTTTGGTTTTATGGATGTAATTTTATTGACCAGTGGTCACCAACATGTTTCGGCCACTCATGTGTCCATCTTCAGGGCGGTGAGGACCTCCTTCCAGACATTTCACTTCAATTCCAAGTGGTTCACTATGCATACCATATCATCACTCACCAATCCAGTACATACCTTCATGAACTATCATTTCACCTTCCTCAATATTTCCACTTGAACAATGTTTAAGAATGTATCAAAACAGACTGTGTGTATATATATATTTATATGTGTGTGTGTGTATTTATTTTTTATTCAACCATGAACTTTACCAAAAACTACATGATTTTTCAACTGTGGAGTGATTTATACACATTTTAATTATACTTGTTTTCTTGTTCTCACCACCTTGAAGATGGCCACATAAGTGGATGAGTGGCCAACACATGTTGAAGACTACTATGCAATAAAATTATATCCATAAAACCAAAGTGCATCTGTTGGTCTTTTAACATATTTTATGCATCTAATTAATGAATGGAATATTTAACATATCAAACTGTCATGTGGTTCACCTTCATTTACAAATAAGTATCAGGACACCAAATCACAACATCAAAAGATACAGGGTGTGCACAACAAGTGAGTGATTTTGTGGCAATACTGCTCAACAAAAGATACCAGGTCAAAAATGCAACTGAGCTGAATATGTTACCTATTAAAGTTTGTAGTTCATGCTGCTTTGGATTCCACTCTTTACATCCTCATTGTTTAAAACAGCATCGCAAGCAGAACAACCAAAACATGTATCTTGCACAAGGCCAAGTTGGTGATTATGCTAGCAGAATTCCCAATTTCCATTAAAGAAATCAATTCATAAAAGGTCTATTTTCTTTATGGAGATTAAAGTTTTATATGCAAATGAAAATTCCCAGGAAACAAGTGAGTTAAGGAGCAGGGCTGTAATAAAACAGTTCACATCTCATGTTATACCCTGTACATCCTCACTAAAAGCAATACCACTATTTGATTCCAAAAGGACTTTAGCCAAATTATTATTCAATTATTAAGTTTAATTACATGTCAAATTTGAAGGTTTCATAACAAACGAAGGCAATACAGGCTTCTCACATGATCAGCCGTATTACTAAGGAGTGAATTCTCAATTCTTCTGTAGCCTGTCTCCACCTACATCATCTGGAACTGATGTGGTTACTAGCACAGTTGTTCAATGTCTACCTATACAACACAGAGTTGCTCTTGGAGCCAATACACCTGCTCATGAATTAAAAAGAACACAGAGTCCAGCATTCACTCATCCTTCCAAACGCCAGGGTCAGTGCTGTGTTACCTGGAAAATCCTGGATATTAAAGTGAATTTGTAAGTCAATGCACTCTGTGCTAATACAGTACAATGGATGCAACCAAACTATTTTAGTGCCTCTAATGTTCACACTGTTACTGCCAGTTTCCCTCACACACAAGATGGGTTTACAAAGAGATGACAAAGCAGTGAGAACCAAACATAGTTCCTGCATTATAAATATTCACACAACGAAAAAATTTCAGTCAAATGAACTACTATAATGAAGCATATATCCTCTACTTGGGTCAATTTCTGTGTGTGAACTCACTCATCCAAAATATTTTGAATAAAATCCATGCCCTGGAATCTTTTAAACCAAGAATGGAGCACATGACAAGTAAATATCTATTTTCCCACTGTCGTTTACAAGAACATTTCTGTTACAAGCCCTCTTGCATTTTCATACTGTTGACAATAATCAAATAAAACCTTTCTTAATAGCAAGGACTGCCCGCATAAGGGTTCAAGCATGTGGTTATTATTCATATCTCAAGGCATCCATAAGAAACTACAAAACCATACAAACAAAAGAATTCCTGGTTTATCTGTACCAAGACAAATGGTATAATCTTCAGTAGTCAGGCAACATAATAGCACACATAAAAACTTAAAAAATTGTGTACTGTAACTGTATGTTCAAAAAGGTTCATGTAAGGACATGGCAATAATGAAACTTCACATAATAAATGAAAGTTCAGACTGAAGAAAGTAGCATACACTATTGCAACTGTGGCAGTATACAAACATGGTTCACAGCTAATAATTATCCAGCAGCCACAGTCTCAGGCTCTGTCACTGTTTTATCACAACCCAACCAAATTAAAAAATGCACAACCTTTCTCTTTTGTGCATGTGCACAACAAATTATTGAAGTTACACCTCACCTCTGCCAAAGTACTTGCAGAACTTTTGTTACAGCTATGCTTACTAGGCCCAATATAAACCCAACACAAATGCATGTCAAATCAGATGCAGAATTAATGTTTTTTTTATTGATGCATGTAGGGCCAGTAAAAACCAAATCTAATTTGTCAATGAATGTGGATATGTGTGGTGAAATGTAAAATGTGTCTGAATTAGACTAAATACATTTCAAACTTCAGTATTACAAGTATATGAATTTCATCCTGTGGACCAAATTAAGGTCTGGTTCACAAAGGAAGAGTACAATCTTGTACTCTTCACCAAATATTATTAGGGTGATCAAATCATGACAGATGAGATGTAAAGGCATGTAGTATACATGAAGGAAAATGAATACAAAGTTTTTCTGTTGGACAGTCTAAAGGAAGAGATAATGTGGGACACCTACACATTGAGAGAGATTTATTATAAACATCCATAAGCCTATCATGGCCTTTAAGGCACAGTAGTAGTGCAACTAGCTAGCCTGTTGTGGACATCCAAAAATACAGCACCCACTGCATCGTGCAAAATGTCCTTCTCAATATTACATTGGTTTCCAAAGGAAAAAATAATAATACCACTGAACATTAAAGGGATTACCACACAACCTTTATAAAACTTGTCTTATGGGCTTCTGCTATTTTTCTACAATCACAAGGCGTAGTTCTTAAATAACAAATGCAGTGTGAGCTCCAGATGACCTGGCTGTCTGGTAACAATGAAAACTGATGAAAATGTGGTAAAGGTAAACACTCAGGTGAGATCATCACTTAGACATCAGAATGACAGCTGAGAAGTTGAATATAGATAAAGAAAGAGCAAGCCAAATTTTAACGTGAAACAAGATAGACAATGTACTTATAACACTGTGAGACATTCCCATGATCACTTTTGCAATGGAAAAGTGACAATGCATATGTGTGTGTTGTTGAGCTACATGTGACTGTGAATTATATACACATATTCAGCATTGCACAACAATATTTTAGGGCAAATTTACGTCACTGGTAACAATAAACATACACAGGTTTTCAGGTCTTCATGTAAAGTGCCCGATACTGCCATTAAGCAAAAGAATGTTCATTTGCTTATGGCCTTCTACACACGTGAAATTTGGCTAACAGATCATAATGACAGATAAGTAGTTGCACAGTTTCTCAGGTTTTGTAAGTGCTGCTGTAAAATACTTTATGAGATCTAACAGAATTGACTGATTATGAATGCAGTTAAGTATTTCTTCACACTATCTCATAAATAACACAATTTTCAGAAAACAGTTATGGAACATAAAAGGTGTGTGTGTTGATTTTCTCTAAAACATTTGACCTAAACATTTCTCATTCTATGAATTCAGTAAGTGTTATTATAAATGTGCTGAGGTATTCAGGTATAGCACCCATTATTCTTGTCAGATTTCAATCAGACTTGAATTTTCTCAACAGATTTTTTAAAAATTCATCAAATTTTATAAAAATCTGTCCAGTGGAAGCTGATTGTTCTACATGGACAGACACATAGACATGATTATGTTGATTATGTTAGTTGCTTTTTGCATTTTTTGCAAACACAGCTGAAAAGCAAGTGTCAAAATAGTCTGAAAAATTCTAAATACAGATCAAACATTGGGTAGACAGAGTGTTTGTTCTGCAATTTTGGACAAAACTGAATGCAAATTATTTTACAAGCTGTGGTCATGAGCAATGGAACTACGCTGTTACAGTGTGAGCATCAATCCATGTAATGAAAAACAGCTGCATCTCCAAGATCCAGTAAACCAGAATGTTAAGATCAAGAGTGAAAACCATGTCATTGGCTTTCTTGTACATCAGGGGCATCATTATGAATGAATATTTACTACCAAATCAGATGGTGAACTAACAGTTCTACATTCAAGTTTTAACAACTAAAAATTCAAGACCATATCTGTGGAGCTGTAATTGGCTGTTGCCAGTTTTTAGACAAAAGAAATATCTATGCATGAATGTGCTCCATACTCACCACAGCTTGCTCTGTTCTAGTTCTGTACTTTCCAAAACTTAGAAATTCATTCAAAGAAACCCATCTTTAATCAACTGCATAAATCCATAAGGAAACAAATCACTTTCAAGTATCCTCAAAGAATTACTTCAGAGGATCCTTCAAGGCCTGGAAGCCTCACCTGGAGCAGTAATATAACTTTAGGTGGATACTGCTTGAAGGGTATAATGCATAGATACAACAATTTCATTAACAAAGCACTTTATTAAACTAATTTCATTATTTAGTTGCCACATCCAGTATTTCAACACATCCCTCCTTAATTACTCAGAGGACTTCAGAAGTCATTCTCTGTCACTTTCAACTCAGGCTAACATTTGTATTGTAATCATGAAATGAAGTCAATCACTGACACACAGTGATACATGTACACTCTTTTAAAATGCAAATGTGGATTTGTATTTGTTATCAAACAATAGATTTATGTACAACTGATTAAATTCCACATCTATTGACACATTGCAGCAGACACTTTTGTTAGTAAATTTCCTCCACAATTTGGACTTTAATGGCCATGCAGTCTGAGGCATAGGTCTGCAGGCATTTGCTTGGTGGGACTGCAGGTTCAAATCCTGCCAGGGGTATGGATGGATGTTTGTTTCTTGTGAATGTTGTGTGTCATGCAGGAACAGGCCCCTATTCAGGAGGGTCCTACCAAGTGAGTGAGTGAGGTGAGTGAGCGAGTGTGCATGCATGTACACATGCATCAAGGAGTGTGATCAGGTGCTACAATCACACTCTAAACCTACAATGAGTAGTTAGAAGATGCCCAAATAAAAAAAAAGGGGGGGTTTAAAGAGAAACTAAACTGTAAAAGTATGGTTAGTTTATCACCCCATGAAAACCAAGCAGTTGATGTGGTTGTCATTCACTTGAATGAAAGGCAGCAAACAGTATATCCACAAGCAGCATCAGAGCCTTAGCATTAAAATGTATACTATGCAACTCTTTGTGGTATACAGGCAGGTCTCATTTTACACAATTTCTTTTATGTGCAAATTTGCTTGATAGCAACTTGAAAATTTACACCACTTTTCAAATTTTGGTGATAATTCTTGCTTTAACACGATTTGGCAAGAACGATACAGGATATTTTTTTGGTTTAATGCTGTGTGGCATACAAGCCACATGGCCATTCTTGTCTTGTGTTGGAGGCTAGAAGAAAGTAACATCACTCTCATGCCATCTGTCACAAGTATGGATTGATTATGCTGGTGATACAATTACATGGCTGATGCAGTTCCACTTTCAAAAGCATTAGCTTTTATTACCAAAATGAGTGAGAAATATAAATTTACATTATCAAGTGCAATCCAAGCAAAAAATTGGCTGAAGACAATAAGTATCAGAGACACATTAAATGTAAAAAGACTTGAAAAAGTTGACTTGTTAACATACAATGTAATGCTAGATTCACTCTTAGTAGCATACATACAATTCATATTAATGCTGATAGAATTAGAGGAAGAGTTACGTCAGGAACTACAGTGTTTGCTTGTATAGCAAAACCAACACAGTCCAATCTGAAAAAGCCATGCCAAAAACAGTGGATGTCTCTTAGACTGTTATTGCATTAGAAATAAATAAGTAAATAAATATGTTGTACAGAAATGTATGTATACTGTATCAAAATGTACATATACTGTATATACAGTACACATGTAATCTACAGGTCCACATGCCGACTAGTGGTAGTCATACACTACACAGGATGAGGTTGTCAATCCCCTAAGTCCTAGGAAAAACACTGTTTAAATGAGAATTTTGTGTTCTATTTGCAAGACTTTTTCAAGAATGTAACCTTGGTATAAAACAAGACCTGCCTAATATAACAAGAGGGCTTGGTTACAAAGACAGGTCCTACAGGAGTCTTTTCCTCAATTTGTTTCACTGCACAATACAGACAGACACTTACAAACTGCTTTTAAATATCAAACATAAGGCCTAGCAGTTAAAATCTAATCTTAAAAAAGAAATAAGGTGAGTGTGTAACCTGGGTACATATGACTCAGGATAAGGAGTGAAGATGGAGTCATGTCAATAAAGGTAAAGTTGGCACTAGAACAAGCCATGAAGGCCCAGAGGGGGAGTAAAGTTATAGTTCTACCCCTTCTTTAACCTCAGCACTAGATGGGGGTGGGTGTTCAATGCTATGCGCCAGCCACTTCACCACCCAGGAAAGACCCAGTACCCACTGTTTAGGAGGCCGGGTGGGCCCCAGGGCTGGTCTGGACAGGTGTGGAAAATCTCGCCCCCACTGGGATTCGCTCCCCAGACTGTCCAGCCCATAGCAAGTCACTAGACTGACTATGCCATCCTGGCCCATGGACATGGATACAGTAATAAACCTTCAGGTTCCATAAAAGGCAGGGAATTTCTTGACTTCTTGCTGACTATTAAATTCCAAGGATTCTAGTTTATGGATTTAGTTACCTGTTGTTGCATGGCTCGGGCTGATCAGTGCTCTGCAACTTGTCTTCATCTGCTGGCAGTTCCTGCAAAAGCAAATGCCACCTAATTAAATCAAATAATATGTTATTTCTAACTACTTAACACAGCATGTTCTTATTTCAGGTCTACTAATACTGAAAAACAAACTTGTAGATGCAAATGAAATTTCATTTTATATTAAAGCATGGCTGAAGTGCAAATACTTCTACCTTACATTTCCCAACCTTTACCACTTCTGTAATTGTCCACTTCAAGCTACTCAGCTCTGAGTACTGAATTAAACTACTCCAATCAGTTAGGTGAGTGGCTTGTCTCATTGGGAGTATTCACAGCAGGAAGTAATCTCCACATACTATCTTTAAATGATAATCACACAGCCTGAGTTTTACTGGGGTTTATTAATAATGTTCTTACAGCTGCTTATAGCACAGTCACTAATTGATTAAAATCATGAGAATACTGATTTCTAAATGTGAATGTATTTAATGATCTTAACAAATGACGTACATCTGGTGACCAATTATGAATCATATGCTACACTATATATGGAATAGTAATCTCAGGTCCAAAACCTTCATGGTCCTGTGGCTATTCTCAGAACGCTTTCTTCTCTCTTTATATTCAGAAAGTCAACCTACAGACAAGATATTTCAAAAGCTTCACTTACATGCCTAACCTGCCTGTCTTTAACAAGGGAAGAGACATTATAGCCTTTAATGGAAATGAGGTTTGTAAGCCCCTATCCATATTTATCATATGCATGACTTAAATGCAGATACGAACTAGGGATATGAACAGCAAACCCTTTCCACCCATTCTAAATTTTAGATATCACAGTTCTAATTTAATTTTTTATGTTATTTTATAAGCCAGATAATAGCCAAATCACCTGTTTAATGTTTCATATTTGGAAGCTCAGTCCGAGCTTTAAACTGTGGACCGTGGCCATGACCATGGCTGTCACCTGCCTGCATCGAGGCCACATTGTTTCATGTCTCCAGAGGCAAGATTTAGCATTCTCATGTCTGGTTACTACAGTTTTATGACTTAACTGTCAGCAACAGAGAAACTATAATCATTTATATCAACCAACATATGCACCCAACAGAATTATGTTACACATGAACTTCAACAGTCCTACATGTTAAAGTGATAAACTACGATACTTACAAAGATGTCAATGCACAGGAAATATAAAATATGAACACATCAAACGCACATGTGGACTTGATGTACGTGGTCGGACAATAAAGTTCACGAACTCATCACGGTAAAAGTGCTACATACCTCATTGCTGAATACCACAATGGTCGCCTTCAAAGTACTCCCTTTGGGATGCTATGCACCAATGCCAGTGCTTAAGTCCACCCTTCAAAACAATTTTGGAACTGGTTTTGTGGAATGGCCTTCAGAGCTGCCATTGTATTACTCCTGATGTCATCAATGGCATCAAAATGCCTTCCTTTCAACATTTCCTTTACCTTCGGGAACAGAAAAAAGTCATTGGGGGCTAGATCCAGTAAATAGGCAGGGTGTTCCAACACAATTATTTGTTTAGTAGCTAAAAACTCCCTCACAGACAGTGCCGTGTGAGCAGATGCTTTGTAGTGATGCAAGATCCATGAGTTGTTGGCAAAAAGTTTGGGTCGTTTTCATCTAACTTTTTCACACAGCATTTACAGCACCTCCAAATAATAAACTTGGTTGACTGTTTGTCCAGTTGGTACAAATTTATAATGAACAATCCCTCTAATATCAAAAAAAGTCAGCAAACTTTTTTTGACTCTTGATTTGGACTGATGGAATTTTTTTGGTCATGGGGAATTGGCAGTCTTCCATTGTGCACTTTGCCGTTTCGTTTCAGGGTCGTATTGGTAGACCCGTTTCATCAGCTGTGAAGACATGGCCCAAAATGTCATCTTGCCTCTCCAAAAGGTCTTGGCAAATTGTGACTCTTCTTTGCTTTTGTTCTTCAGTGAGCTCCTTTGGGACCATTTTTGCACACACCTTCCTCATGTCAAGATCTT
>Ga0123354_10010347_pt1 | contig 14361 bp, 9 predicted proteins | sample TergutLab28metaG_2_FD_97872 | JGI IMG/M metagenome (GOLD analysis project Ga0123354, IMG submission 97872) | Labiotermes labralis P4 segment gut microbial communities from Petit-Saut dam, French Guiana - Lab288 P4 | ecosystem: Host-associated > Arthropoda: Insects > Digestive system > Gut ... | reverse complement strand
TAAAATCGCATAAGGTTGTCTTATTTTGTTTGATTCTTTTACTTTTCGGTGTAAGTAACTGTAACAAGACTGGGTTCTGAACCTGCAGTAACTGTTGTTTGTAGTTCTGCAGTTTTGTGTTTCTACTGTCATTGGTTGTGTTGGACTGATATTGCGGTTGGTTTGTTGGTTTGATGTTTAAAGACAACAGAATGAATCTCGTTACGGTAAAATTGTGACAGTCACTGAGACGGTTTTCACAAAATGGACGCATGTTTAAGAGCGTTTCCTTAAAACCGTAATAGGGAAATTCATGAAAATCCAACAGACTGTTTAGTCGTCTATGGTTTGTGACAGACGGACTGACGACCGGCTGTGTTCTGCACGTAACACTTTGTTATTTCGATAACAATCTAACCCTCATGCAGCTACGTGACTAAGAGCAGCGAGGTGTGTAGTAAGAAGGTTCATTATATCGTAATAGATAATTTTAAAATGTGCTGATCCATATTAAAGACAATGAGGTCTGCTGAAACCACTTTAATTTATCTGTCGTTATCACACTCTTAGGAAAGCTAATTGTCAAATTCGCGTATGGCAAAAAAAAAACCAGTTTGTGTTTGCAGGACGGAGAAATACACCTCACTTAGTTTGCCAGAAATCAATCCGTTACATGACAAATGAATGAATAAAAGACAGCAATAATAGGGAAAAAGTCTAATATTGAGATATTTATAATTACAGAAGGTTAGAGTGAACAGGCAGCCCTTTGGACTGTATAAGAAAGTGTTCAATTTGAGTGACGGCTGTCCGACCCAACCTCCACACACCATGCTGTATATCTAACTCGACTCACCAAAACTTCAAATTCTTTCCTTGGCGTACTGGGACGCGCACATAGTAAAATACACTCCAGATACACGTTAAATACAGCATACGGCATTACTGTACTGCAGTAGCCAATAGACGGTACTTATTGATAAAATTTGACGTCGGTTTTGCAGTTGCTAATTTAGAAAATAGTTCGCAAATGTTTATATATATTTAACAAGAAGTTACCTGATGCTATATGAATTTTTGTAAGAACTTAAAGTGAAGGTACTCAATATGAAACTCTGCAAATGTACCTAAGTACTGAGCATAAGGGAAATGAATTAAAGTTGCTGTGAATTTTTCCGTACGTGGAATAAATGTAACTTATGTAAGAATATATATATATTTGTGTACTTTTTTAGCATAAAGAATGCAATGTGAAACTCCGTAGTTATTTAAATGTCCATTATATGTATATATACATAAATGCTCTATCTAATTTTGCAACTACTTAATATAAATCACCCTACGTAATTCTCTGTCAATGTTCACACGTACTTAATTTAAAGATATATTAAGTACATAACTGAGTTAGCACGTCCTTGCTAATCATTTTCCTATCCAGTGGCAATTTCCATGTTACATATGATAAAGGTACATATCGGGGAGAGAAATATGAAACAGTTGGTAGGTAAAAATAAAGACATTGCATTAAATGGTACGAATATGAATATCATAGACTTTTTAGGGGCATTAATGAATTGAAGAATGGTTTAACACCCTTGAACTGACTTAGGAAAAATCAGAAAGAAAATCCGCATGCATGGACCTCAATTTTTTTAAATAGGGGAAGAATCACATTTTTCTACAATGAATGTGTTTTGTGTTAATGATAGCAGCCAGACTGAAATTCACGGAGCTGAGCCACTTGTGTGTTTAGGTTGAGGTGGCTATTGAAAATATGTGATAAGATATGAATGACCAAACATTGAACAAATTGCAGCAGAATTTGGTTCCCCTTAACCTCTATTTTTAACAAATTCCTTTCCTCAGACTGTTCCCTGAAAGACGTACGCTATTATCATATTAACATGTCACATCTTATGAAATTGATAAAATTATAAAATCCCTAATGATTAAAAACTCATCTCGTTATGTAGAAATGTCCATAAAAATCGTAAAACTAAGTGCCAATTTTTTTTTCCCTTAACCTCTGTTTGTAACAAATTACTTTCCTCACTGTGTTCCCTGAAAGAATAAAGTATGCTATTATCAAATTTATCTATACGAAAGGTGGCAAACATATCACCAAAATTTATAGGCCAAAAACTCTTTTAAGGTCCTTTTCTAATGTATTAGAAAAACTAATTATTGAGTATTGTATAAACGTTTTTACTAATAACACACTGCTCAATAAACAATATGGATTTATAATTCAATTTCCACAGATTCTGTTTCTTATATTGTAATTAATGATATATTAAAAGATATAAATAATGCACTTTCAATAGGAGGAATATTGTGTGACTTCGAGAAGGTCTTTGATTTTGTTGACCGTTGAACTGTAGCAGATAAACTGGAGTTTAGTGGAAATAGTGGGAAATTGTTGTGATACATTCGTATCTCACAGGTTGATATCAGAAATTACTCATTGATAAAACTAATGCAGAAAATAATGTTTCTTCTAGATAGAAAAATTTACAAATTGTGATCCTCGGTGTTTGATCTTGGGTTCATTATTTCGTGTTATTTATGTTAATGATATTTACAAAATAACAGTTAATGATGCTAAAATTGTGCTCTTTTCAGATAATACTAGCCTTGTAATAACTGCCTGTAGTGAAGAGGGTGTCCAAACAGTACAACCAGAACACCTTCTGAAAAAATTACTTAAGAACTAATAACTGCATTAACACTGCATTGGATATTAACTGTTGTAATAAAACTATCGCTAATATTTCATATACAAGTTTTCTGTGTTTAGTGACTGATGACCCACTAACTTGGGATAATCATATTGACCAATTCCCAGAATTTAAGGTTCCCAGATTTCTTGACAATGGCACAGGATGGTGGTAGGTTGTCAACCTTAGGCACCGGCCGACTTTATCCCCAAGGAATACTCCTGGTACTCATTTTTGTTAGAGGCTGAGTCGACCCCAGAGCCATAGTGTGATCGGAAGGAATTTATGTCAATGAAAATTCCACTGACTCCAACTGGGATCGAACTAGCGACTTTCCGATTTGCAGCACAGCACACCTTTTGGGGTAAAAACCATAATAATATTAAAATATTTACAGTGCAAAAATATGTATATGAAGAATTATGTTTAATTCGAAGAAAGTGTCTTCATGTAGAGATTTTTTTTAAAAATGGAAATTTTTCTTTCCATTCTGAGATTACTTTTTCTCAATTATTGTATGTGGTGAACAAGAAGCATTTATTTACAAAGAACTTAGAAATCCATAACAACGACGTTAGATCTGCTAATAATTTCCATCGACCCTTTACTAATTTAACCAAATACCAAACAGCAGCTCGTTATAAAGGATTTAAAATGTTTAAACATCTCCCTACACGATAAATTGTGTAGCGAATTAAATAAAAATTCTTCAGTTGACCTTAAAGAGGTTCCTTATTTCAAATACATTTTGTTCTTTTGAGATATTTTTAATTCTAATAATAGTATATTTAGCAGATTTTAATGACTGAATGTTATAATTAATATTTTTATATAATTGTTTTTTTCTAATTCATTTCTGCAATTTGACAGCTGCAATTCAACAGATGCATTTTGTCATTGCATTATGACTGTTTGCACGTTCTGAGGTTGTACCTCGAAATTTATGAATGGAAATTCAATGAATGGAAATGGGAAAATTGAAGAAATTCATCTAAGGTTATTCAAAATAGGATACTGAGTAATATATTTGGATCAAGAAGGGATGAAGTTAGAGGGGACTGGAGTAGATAGCACACTGAGGATATTCGTGATCCTTACCGCTTGCCAAATGTTTTTGTGCCCATCATATCAAGAAGAACGAAGTATGTGGCGAGTATTAGGTTAGGGGCATATTCTGGTTTCTGGTGGGCAAACGTGAGGGAACGAACCACTTCGAAGTCCTAATATTGATGGGAGAATAATATTAAGTGCATCTGCAAGAAATGAGCTTGAGTTTGGACTGGGATAATCTTCTTTTGGATTCAGACTTGTGTTGTAAAAAAATAGTTTATTATTCAGTAGCATTTAATGAGTGGATTTGCTTGACTAACTGAGGTTCTGTTCGACTGATTATCAGTTGGTTTGTTTTTTTATATGTATAAAGACAACAGAATGAATCAACCTAGGATAAAAGTTTGATTGTCACTGATTCGGTTTTCACAAACCAGAATCTTGGTGGATAGCTTTTCGTAAAACTGCCTTAGCTAACTCCATGAAAATCCAAAAGTCGGCTTATTTGACTATGTTTTGTGACAGACAACTTACGGATGGATATTATTTTCACGTAACACTTTTGCTATGTCGATAAAAATTTAACACACATCCAGCTACGTGACTGGGAGCACCGAGTGTTGGAGGATTAACTTGCAGTTTATCTTATCTGATAATATTGAAACGTGCTGACAGATATTAAAGACAATGAGGTGTGCTGAATCCACTTTATCTGTCGTTATCATACTCATAGAAACGCAACTGTGAAAATCCCATTCGGCTACAAGAAATCCAGTTTATGTTTGCAGGATGAGAAATAGACGACCGTCACAAGGCAGGAGATAGTTCTGACACATTACATACAAATGTAAAAAAGAGAGCATTTTTGGACAAAACTCCAATATTGAGATATTGTAATTACAGAAAGCAATAGGGCACAGAGAGCGCTCTGAACTGTATACGAAAGCTTTCAGTTTGGGGGGCGGCCCTCCCCCCCCCCCCCCTTCCAAACGCTGTAACAGTACCTGGACTGACCACAACTTAAGATCCTTTCCGTGATGTACTGGTAAGCGCACTCAGTAAACTACGCGATACAAAGAAACTTAACTACAGCATACAACATTAGTGTACTGCAGTAGCTGACAGATAGTACATTATTGATAAAATTGACGCCGTTATATTTCGTCTAGTTTAGAGAGACTCTAGAAGTTTTAGTTGGGGCCGACAACTGTGGAAGTTATTAACAGGACGTACGGAAAATTTGCAGTGTGTATTAGTGGCCACCGAAACCTACGTTGGATGGATTGTGACCGGGAAGATGCAGAGTTGTAGCAAGGTTATTTTCATAACGGCGTTCGCCATGTTTGCTCAGACTGAAGATGTGAGCAAACTACGGGAAATGGAAGTTCTTGGGATTCAAGATCCTCATTTAAAAAAAAAATTAAGAGTTGGAGATGGCGGTTCAGGAATATTTTCTCAGCACTGTACATGTGAACAGTGTGGGTCGGTATGAGGTGAGACTTCCATGGAGAGAAGGGCATCCTACAGTACAAAGGAATTTCAACCCAACAAAGTAAGTTTAGAAAACAACCTCCTGAAGCTAGTAGGAAGCAAGTTGAAAACTATGATGAAGTTTTGAAGGAATATTTGCGAACTGACATCATTGTGGAAGTACCGATGTCACAGTGGGATGAAGGACATTACTGACTTCATAGAACCAATGTAAATAGAGTGGCACTACCAACTTAAGATGCGTCTTCGATGTATCTGCTAGAGAACGAGGTCATCCGTCTCTGAACCAATGTTTAGAGGAATGCACGAATTTGGTAGTGGTCATCCCAGCACTACTTTCGTGTTTCCGGTTCCGCTAAACTGGAGTTGTAGCGGATATTAGGAAAGGAATTTCACAAATTAGTCTGGACAAAAATACAAATTCTTTAGATTTTTATTTGTCGATGAACAGAAAGTTCTGAAGATCTTTCGACAGACACGTGAGGCCATTTGGACTGACTAGTAATCCTTTCCTGTTGTGTGCTGTGATTGATTTTCATTTGTTGAGGTACAGTGAAGGGTCAGAACAGACCGCACAGTGTGATAGAAGGAAGATTGAGAAGCTGAGGAAGGGCTTTTATGTCGACAGTTGTGTCACTAGCCTACTGAACGCACGGAGTTTTGTTCGTTTGTGGAGAATGCTACTGAGGTGGTTGCAGATGTTTAGCTCAATTTAAGAGGTTCGGATTATTAAAAACCAATTTGGAAAGTCATACCACCACTGCAGTGTTGGGCGTCACGTAGGATAAGGCAGACAATTTGGCCGTGGGTAATTTGAGGATGGTGAAGGCTGAGGTTATTACGCGCAGAACCATGTTGTCTCTGACACAATGGGTGTTTGACCTTATTGGTTTTACTTGTCCCATTTCACGAGGTTCTAAGCTTTTGTTGCAAAACTGTTGGACCACGAAGGGTAAGTGGGATCAGGAGTTTACTGAAGATGTGAGGACAAGCTTTTTACTCTGGTTACAAGACTTCCCCCTTCTCGAGGAAGTCAAAATTCCTCGATGGCTGATGGGTATAGCGAACCGTGTACTAAACTGCTCATTGCATACATTTTGTGAAGCCAGTAAGTCAGCATATTTTGCAACAGATTTCATCCGCCTGGAGTACAACTGCTGCGTACAATTGTAAATAAATTTAAGCCGAATGTTAAGTGGCTCAGATGAAGGGGGTTAATATTCCAAGGGAGCCAGGTTAGCAGTTTCTATAAAGAAAGAGTTTGAACAAGAAGATATCACGCTGTCCTTCTGCAGATACTCTTCAGCTGTTATCACATGGATCAAGAGAGAAGCCAATGGGCCATCTATGTCTAGAACAGGGTGCAGGATATAAGAAGTATAGCATCGAAAGGCTCTTGGCGACATGCACCGGGTGCTATGAACCCTGCGGTTGTTCCCAGCAGGGGGTGTACATTTCGACAACTGCTAAAGTCCAGATTTGGGAGGGGCACCTTTGGCTGAGGTTACCATCAGAAGACTAGCCTTCTGGAGAACCACAACCAGATGAGGAATTGATGATGCAGGAAAGTAGAAAGGGCATTCTTTCTTCATTTCTATGTAAATGAGATTGGGCTCACCGGTATTATACCTTTTCAAACAATTATGACAATTTTGATGTCCTTGTGACGGTGCATCCTGGATATGAACTGACGCGTGAGACCAATTAGATGCAACAATTATGATTTATTTAAAAATCCATTAACTCAACATGTTTCGGGCATCATTATGACCATCTTCAGGATCGTTAGACTGTATAGTACTGCATATGGTTCCCAACATTTGATGTGCTGGCTAGTGTCTTGGCAAGCCGTGAAACAGGCCGTGTGCACTGTGTAGAATAACATCCTGTACACAGCGCTCACGGCCTGTTCGTGTTCTTGCTTGTGTTCTACGATTTTTTAGTGTCTGTCGCAAGAGTAGGCCTGAACATTTTATGCACTAGATACTTCAGTGCGAGGAGAATGTACTCGCTGAGAATTGCAAACTAAAGTGTGTGCAAAAGAAACCTTTTCCCGGACCACAAGATGAGAGGATTGCTAGCTTATTATCTTTTTGAAATCTGCAGGCACAGATTACTACTTATGCAGATTGGCAACTCGCAACTATATGGAAACTAAAAATTACAGCGCTCCAAGCGGCCACGACGGCGTTACTTGTAGCCGGCGTGGCTCTGTGGCATGCTCCTGGTGGTAGATTTTGGAACAATGTACTTTGACATCGGTAAAGCAGCCATCTGCTATACCATAACCCCACCCCCGTCTCTATTCATAGCGGTATTAAAAAATATAAGCCTTCAAAATTATTACAAAACAAGTACATTCATTCATTAGGCAATATACCGCACCATTTTTCATTATATTTCCTGCGACACATTTCTGCTCATACCAAAGTATAATGTAAAATAGCTGGGCTATGTATTGCCTGACATGTGTACAGAGGTTTTATGTAACAAAGTGACAATGCATGAAAAATGTATAGTATGAAGATCCGAAACTGCGGTCTTCTCAGTTATGGGACCGTGTAATCCAAATGGTTAGCACAGACGATTTGGCCTGGAACTGCTGCTGCAATCATCTGATGGCCTGTGTAGACAGACCCAAAATGCTCCTCCAAAACATTCATTACCATGTATGTACCAGACTATACGGTGTCCTAATTCAAACCACATTATGAATCCTCACCACTGTGAGCACCTCAAATCCTGTACCAAAAATTATTAAGAATTGAAACATTGATGGAAATATCGCAATGGTAAAACTGAATTGTACAAGAGCTGTATATATTATTACACAGTATCTAATATCACATACATTTCCCACCAGCTGTAAACACTGTCATATATTGCATCTCAAAATAACGGAGGAAACAAACCATTTTCAATATAAATACATACTTTATGATCAGGACCACATATGTTGAATTTCAAACTTCTACCACAAAGAAACATAACTTCTGATTGTGAAATAAAACAGCATATATGAGAATCAAAAGATAAATACTTTTGAAGAAGTGTGATTCCCTATGTCTACTGATAATCTGACTGACAGTCACAGCAACATAAAATGAAGCACAATCATTTCACATGTCACTATTTTTTGACACAATCCCACTGCACTCTGATGTGCTTGTCTCATATTGGCAAGGTTTTTACAATTGTCATGGCAGAAATTGGCTCCTGAATTATTCTTGTTGTAGATTTGGTGACCTTGCAAGTGTTGTGTCAATGGTCCAAAAATGTTAGTCCAATAGGCAAGGTCAGCACCAAATATTGGATTTTCCTTGAGTTTCCAGACTGCATCAAATCCTTGTGTTTGTTGTACACTGTATGGGGATTACTGTGCTCAAGGATCATACTTTATGACAGATGTTCATGATTCTACCTGCTAATAGCCTAATGCAGTCAGCATGGCATGTCACAGCATATGTTCATATGATGACTCCTACAGCACAGATTACAGACGACACGGCCTTCAAGCATACTGGCACACTTCACATGTTGTGGCTCTAAATGAAAATGGATGTTTCCACTGCATTAAATCTCATTTCAAGTAATAGGTCAAAACCATGTCTCACAGAATCGCCATGGATTCATGGAACCCATTTGCTCCTCCTTTAAATGATTGAAGAAGAGACGGAGAACCTAAAAACATCAATTTTCGTGAACTTCCATCATGTATCTTGGTACCCACCATGCACACACATTGCTGTATCCTAGTTTTACATGGACAATATTCGGTACAGTTTTCACAGATCACTCCAGTGCAATGAACAAACCATGAATTGTATCTTGATGTTTTTCCAAAACCGGTTCCACCACTCACATTGTGTTCACATGATCTTGATCTGCCAGGCTGAAAGGTGCCATCTTCATGACGAATGCCAACTCACTCTTGAACTGACACGTCAGGGGAAATAAATGAATGTAAGGAGGTGTCTGAGTGGTTATGGATGCTATCTTCGGTCACTGAGGTTTTGGATTTCTTGGAATACGTTTTTGTAGGTACCAGGACACAAAGGTATTGTTCAAAGGAATTCGAGGAGGGTCCTCCATGATGTTGGGCTGAATTGGAGTGTGAGGCCACTGTAAAAGGATTTGGAACTGCCGATCTCTCCAGCCTTGTTTTATCACCCACTGTGAAAGCAATCTCAGAGAAATGCAGGCTGCAGTCTTACTGTCTTGACAGTGATCCAGCATGCTTTTCATCGTAGGGCATGCCAAGTTGCTCCTCCCACAGCTGATCCCTGTGTAAAAATGGAAACAGAAAATATAAAAATGAAACTGTTGTTCCTATGATTAGTGTTTCATGTTACATTTTAACTTCCAGCTGAACTCCATATGTCACACAAAGTGTTCAATGTGTGCTGTGTTTGTTCCAAAACATTGTTCAAATACTGATTTATTCTGATTCAAACATTAGACATTTGTTTTTAAAACACTGGATATGAACAAATTCGTCCCCAAGTTAAGATGTATCCTACAAATACACAATGTGCATATTACTGTATAATGTGCACAACATACACTGTTCATATAAGATACTTAGTGATATATATTCAGCTCACAAGATAGTGGTTTATGAAGAGTGAAATAAAATTAATATATATAATACAATAAATATCAATAATTACCACATTATATTTACCGTTGAGAATAAATCAGAAAACTGAAGAATTTCAAGTCACAATTTGTGCTGCAGTTGTTCACCCTGTCACATATCACACCCACCGCATTCTAATGGCAATGTAATGAAACAAAATTGTAATCATGCACTTGGTCAATGGAATAATTCAAAAAAACTTACAACAGTTATGACTGTGTTATTTTCACACACATCCTATGCCATACACAAAAATCATTATCACACTAATGAACAACCAAACCAACACTATTCAATACAACTTTCACACTCTTTCAATAAAGATAACATCCCCTTACCTTGTACTAAAACTCTAATGAAGACTTCTTATACAAAATTTCCTCTGTTCTGCTTACACCACAAATATACAGATCTACGCTCCTATTTCAACCCCACTCATAATGCGCAGCACTCAATTCTCACGTGACTCGTAACGGTTTCACCTTGCACACTGAAGAGGCTTTTCCTGCCATCTATTTCATACAAAACGCACCCATTGAGCCAAGCCGTGGCCGCTTGGGGTGCCACTGTTCTTGTTTCCAAGCGTCCATTTAAGTTCCACCGGGGTTTTTGCAGGCATTATTCGCCTGAAGGTCGAGGTCATAGAAAGAGTAGAATTGGGAGATTTTTGGATAAAACTAACCTGCAGACATCCTTTTGTGGAGATGGTCGTGTTGAGGGCACATAAGAAAGCAGACCATGTAATGGTGCTTAGGTCGCTTGTGAGTGAGGTTTGGGATCCTCAAATGCAGGAAGAGCATTCGAAACATTCTCTCAAAATGTTTTGTGTTCAGACGATATGGAGCAAAACATATCACAAGAAGCCCACCGGCCATCCATGAGCCACGTGACAGGGATGCCGTTGTGTTGGAACAACGGGCGTTGATGTGGCAGGCCCACTCTTCGTGACAGAAAGTCACCAGTTGTGGGTATGTTTTTGCACCTGCACGCTATATCGTGCTATGCATCTGGCACTGGCCTCGTCATTGGCCACAAATTCTTTTCTTCAAACATTTAGAAGATTTTTTACAGGAGGGGGGCGGCCGGCTTTTGTCTACAGGGACAATGGAATCAATTTTGTTGGTGCAGACCATGCATTCCGCCATTTGCAGTAGGAATAATTCTCCAAACACAGTATCATTGAAACAGCCGATTGCAGGTTTAACCCACCGACTGCTGCTTAGTGGAGAGTTTGGCAGGAGCGTTCAATGAGGCTCCTCAAACTGTTGCTAAAGAAAACCCTCGGAAAAACTTCGCTGACATATGAAGAATTAGAAACACTTTTGTGTGATCATGAATTTGTAATTAAATCTAGACCGCTGACATTTGTGTCGGAAGATGTCGCAGACCTAGCACCCTTTACGCTCAACATGTTTCTGATGTCCTAACTGCGATGCAGTCGACACGGACACACTCAACGGTTGAGACCAGTATCGCCAGTCAGTGCTGTAATGTACAGCAAATAAATTGTTTGATTTTACTGGTGTCTGCATATGGTGTACTGTTCTGCATCGGCATGGAGGGACTGAGGCAAGACTCCACAGTTCCCATGTGCCTAGGTGCCATTGTACATAGCATTTTGGTAGTGTGTATTGTCAATTAACACCATTTTCTTTCATTTTTTTAACCCCAGTTCAACAAACACTGTTGCTAGACAGGTCATTCACTGCCACCAACACACATGCAGTTAGCAGAACCAGTGTATCATAATATTAGCATGTGGCAGGAACTGTTAATTGTCTTTGTTCTGATTGGTGTGGAACAGAGAGCAAAAGGTAGAGGGAGCAAGACATGAGGGGGAAGGTGGCCTGTGGTACTTTGTGGGTTAATTGTGTTTGTGTTTTGTGTTGAATAAGAAGTTTCAGTATGAGGCTTTGTGTTTGTAAGGACTGTCAGTGTGCTTCATTTTTATTTTATGTGCCTTTCACGATATTTGTGTGTGTGTGTGTGTGTGTGTAATAAATAAATCATACGTGTTTTCAGTGTGTGGGAATATGTTGTGATTTATTACACACACATAGTGGTAAGAAGAACTGTATTGGAACCTTTAAGTTTGTTATTCGATACAGTGTAAATCCACAGCAAAAAATTCTGGTCCTAAAATTTTAGCTGACGTGTAAATTGAAAGAGATTGTTTGTGACCTGGAGTGAAGAACTGCATAAAAACTTGCAGTCAGGTTAGCTGGTTTCTGGACATGATATTTTGACCATGGGTCTCGAGTACAGGAGGGGGAGAAATTCTAGATGCTTTTGCAAATGAAATAGCTATTGCAAGGAAAGCTGCTGTTTGTTAATAACTGATGCAGATACACATTCTTACCTGAATGTTAAATTAACTGTAATCATCATCATCAATTGAAAATGTTTTCAGCTGAAATCCATTCCTTTTCTCATTGTGTATGAGTTCTTTTCATTCCAGAAAGTTTGCAGTGTTTGAAAATGCTGTGTTTGTGGTCTGACAGTAACTGGGATTTGAATTGTTAACAGCATCAGAGGTTGAAACAGGCATCTTGTGTCTGTGTAGTTCAGTGCTGGAGATGGTTTGCATGGCCAAGTGTGTTGTCATGTGCTAAACTGATCAGTACTGGTTACACCTTTAAACTGCATGTGGAGAAGACAGATATGTTATTAAAGCATTATGTTAGCAGTCATTCTGAAGAGGATGGATGTATAGAGTGTCAGGAGTCTGGGGAAAAATGCATAATGAGCAGCTTCATGATTTGTACCGATCATCAAATACTATTGGGGTCTTCAGATTAAGAGAAAAAATGAAAGGCTGTGGCATGTGGCTTGTGTTGGGGAGGGCAGACTTGTGTAATGAATTTTAAATTTACGTACTGGTGTAATTAGATAGAAATTTAAAATTTTTATTATTTCCATATACAGTAAAAGATCAGTCACTTACGTCAGCAAAATCAGCAATACTTGTCAGTTTATTACTCTTTAAGTACGTTTGAACCCAGCAGTGGCCAGATCAGTTCACTTTACTTTTACGAATGCCTCACTTGTCACTTCCTCTCTATAAACCCTGGCGCTACTTGGGAAACGACCTCACTTGTTAATTATTTGATTACCGGCTGTTGCATAACTGTGAATGAAGAAATATTGTGAAACACTACAGTTTGTTGTTGATACTTTGGTTACAATACTACACTGCTCTACTGTCTTCTGTTTGTGCAAGTTATGACACATTGACTGTATTAGAAAATCAATTCATACCAATATGAGCAGTTTGGTAATTACGCTTTGTAGTTCATTCCAAATTAATGCGTTTCTTTTTATAGGGAGGGAAACAAGATAATCATCTGAATTACTTTTATGAAGCTCTAAACAGAATTTGACTTCCAACTGTACAGCAATTGATTTATTATTCTATGGTGATACATTATTTAGTTTAGTAGAATAGAATATTCACTTTCTCTTAGTTTAAATCTAAATTGGAATAAGTCAAAAGATTGTTCTACAATTCCCTCAGTCCCCACCATAACGATAGTCAAACTATTGGCTGGTGCCGCCATTAATTACTACCACACAATTTAGTGTCCTTTCCATTGAAAACTTGATGCAAGTCAAGCCATCATACAGTAGGAAAGCACTACACTTGCATGCAGGGTTCTGGTGGAGAAAGGAACCACATTCAAGGTGGGAGGATAATATTGAAATGGAGTTTATAGGACAAGGAGGAGATGGTGTGGACTGGATTAATATGTCTGGTGACAGACAAGTGGCATACTGTTTTGAACACTGTAATGAAACTTGTGTTCCATACAAGGCAGGGTAATTTTGACTGGTTGAGGAAGTAATAGTTTATCAGAGATAACTGCTTCTTGGATTTAGTTGGTTAGTTTATTGTTTAGTTCTTTTTCTGTTAGTTATTTACCCAGCATCCCTAATGGAAACTTTATAGATTGAGGGCAGTTACGAAGGTTTTGAGGAGTTTATGTGGGTGTAAGTGAAAGGAATTGATAGCAGGGTTGAGAAAATAACATAATGTGGAGATAAATATTTGTTCTTTAGCACCAAGCATTATTGCGAAGAGGTAGTGAATGAGACTGATGTGGACAGGCCTGTAGAATGAATTGCAGAAATGAAGACTGCTTACAAATCTTTTATCAGGAAGTGTGTTTGGAAGAGAGCATTTTGAAGGGTAAGCACAGATGAGAATGTAGAATTGTAGTGATTGCCCAACAAAAATGGCACATGTGCCATTTGTTGTTCTGAAATTGCTCTCCTCTGTGTAGTTTGTTGGACAGGTATCATGATAGAAAATTTGTGTATATGCGTGTGTGTATGTGTGTGCTTGCGTGTGTGTGTGTGTGTGTGTGTGTGTGTGTGCTTGCGTGCATGTGTGTGTATGTGTGTGTGTGTGTGTGTGTGTGTGTGTGTGTGTGTGTGTGTGTGTGTGTGTGTGCTTGCGTGCATGTGTGTGTACGTGTGTGTGTGTGT
>Ga0123354_10010345_pt1 | contig 14362 bp, 8 predicted proteins | sample TergutLab28metaG_2_FD_97872 | JGI IMG/M metagenome (GOLD analysis project Ga0123354, IMG submission 97872) | Labiotermes labralis P4 segment gut microbial communities from Petit-Saut dam, French Guiana - Lab288 P4 | ecosystem: Host-associated > Arthropoda: Insects > Digestive system > Gut ... | reverse complement strand
TATCCGGGGGGGGGAAAAATAACCTTTTTTCTTGCGCAGGGGCGGTAAAAAAAGCTTGGGGGCACTTCCGGGGGGGGGGGGGTTACTGAGGAAACCCACGAAAACACCAAGGTAGCCGCGCAGCCATCGTGCTTTCAAGTAGCCGACCTCGGTCGGCATGTGCTAGGCTGTTTATGGAAATATTAGAAAGTAATTTGTGTTTCGTAGAGTATCTATGTAGTAAGAACAGACAAAATGCACACTTTTTTACATCACTGTTTTAATTTAATTGTAGTGTCTTAGACATGTTCGAAACATGTCTTAAGACAGTTGAAGAATAAGAGACCAACTCGATGTCACTAGTTATTATGTTTTATTTCACTTCTATGCTCAACGTGTTTCGGACATTAATACATCCATCATCAGGAACCTGCGACTTTTCTATTGTATCACCACATTGGTCGTGTGTTCTTGTTTCGATGTGTGTTCGAGTTTCGGTGTGGCTGGGTTGGGGTGGTAACCGTGTAGCAGGCTGAAGTCTGCTACACGACCAATGTGGTGATACAATAGAAAAGTCGCAGGCTCCTGATGATGGATGTATTAATGTCCGAAACATGTTGAGCATAGAATAAGTGAAATAAAACATAATAACTAGTGATATCAAGTTGGTCTCTTATTCTTCAATTATCACAATGATGCACGGTCCAATATACATGATATGTCTAAGACACCATAATTAAATTAAAACCTTGCTGTAAAAAACAGTGCATTTTGTTGGTTCTTTTTATATAGCTATATCACAGTGCACGCTTTAAAAAAAACGTAAAGTTACGTAGGATGTGACACCAATGAAGAACAGCATTTTCTTCTTATGTTACCCGTTCAGCTACCAGACGGCGCAGGCGTCAGGCACAAAAAGACGCCATTCAGGGCTGTGAATGCTTCAAATATCTCGGCTGATTACAGTGAAGTGCTGCCTGGCGTAGTGTTTTGTAAACAAATTAGTAGTGTTCAATGTCATGTACATATTTGCAACTTGGTCTCCTAGACCGTTGCACACTGTGCAGAATTTCGCACCACCGAAAACTCGGAGAGTCATATTGCAGTGAACGACACGCACGAGGTGTATTTACTTTAATTTCATTCACTTTTAGTACGAACTTGAACAAACTACATTTAAATTTAAAGGTATTGTGAGGTTATCACCAGCCATTAGGCGTCCTATTCCCTTCTGTAATTCCAACCTATGATCTCGCTATCACGGTTTTATCATTTCCACACTGCAGCTACGATTTATCACGCCATTCACATTTCACAGAACCAGAAATCTTTTTATCCCTGCACCTCGTTTCATTTTTATGATATGAGACCGTCACTTAAAACCAGATTGCAGTTGTCTGTGTGTCTTCGCACGAAATTATTCTGCACAATTGGGCTTTGTTTTATATGAAACTTGGGGCACCCGGTGGCGCAGTTGGTTGAATCACTGCGCTACAAGTCGGAAGGTCGTGGGTTCGATTCCCGATGGTTTCATTGGAATTTTTCCTTGACTTAATCCTTCCAGCCGCACTATGGCCCTGTGGTTGACTCAGCCTGTAATAGAAATAAGTACCAGGAATATTTCTTTGGGGGGTAAAGGCTGCCAGTGCGTAGAGCTGACAACATTACCAACTTCATGTGCCGATTGTCTTGAAATCTTGGAACCTCAGCCTCCTGGAACCCTCTGGGCCTGTCGAGGCCTGTAATGGGATTGCTTTATCTTTACGCGTAAGTTATTCGGAAAGTAATATCAGATAATGTTAATCTTTCAGTTTTAAATCGCACAGTTATCAAGCAGTTGTTGAATGTGGGAAGAATGTACAGCCAAACGGGCGGACATTCATTCAAGGTCTGTGTTACTTTTTGCAAAGGAAATCTATGACTGGATCAAGCTTCTTTCAAGTCTTTATCGTATTTTGCACTCAGTACCCAATATCCTTATCACTTTTTCCGTGTCTCAACTTCATTATATGATAACATACTCGTAACAGCTTTACTGTTCAAGCCACGAAGTCATAGAGGAGGAGCAGACATAACTCCACGCCTTCTTAACCTCGGCACCAGATGGAGGTGAGTGGTTAACTTCACGTTCTAATCGCTTTATCCCCAAGAAAGAACTCCATTGAAGAGGAGGATGAATGGGCCCCAGAGCCGGTCTTGACGGGGATTCGAAACCCGGATCGGCCAACCAGTAGCCTAGTCGCTGTATTTACTACGCTATTCCGGCTGATGTTCACATGCTTCCATTCTGGAACATCCGCAGATTTTTGCAAATGATACATATTGATTTCGCAACGCATTTTTGCAAGAGACGATCCGACGGGTGGTGGGTGTGTCTGGCGCGGTGCGGGGTATGCTGTCTGTAGAAAGAACTTTCCCCACTGCTATTTGTAGGGGGCGCCAGACAATTTACTGCTGCGCGCATGCTAAAAATTGTTGTTCAGTGAGCGAATTCCCTGTGCGAATGCTTGAAGGATAAGTACTATCAACTCGCCAATTACCACGAAATCTTGCGCTTGCGCGTCTGTCACAATTCGTAGCAGGGACCACTTCCTGGTCCGTGGACAGTACGTATTTCAAACTGATAGTTGTTTTTTACGCGTTATAATGATTGTGGTCTGTTTACGCTTCGCACAGAAGTTATGGACAGGGGAAATTACGAATATGCTGAATGCCTTTCAGGTGGTAAATATCCATATTTTCATCTACTATCAAGAACCTACTTACTCCATGGAGCAGAGTCCTTCTTGAGAAACTAACCGGTTTTCAGATAGTCAAGAAATTCCCCACATTTTATGGAACCCGAAGTTTCATTACCGCATTCGCAAGTGCCCCCCCCCCCCACCACCTGTCCCTATCCTGAGCACCAGTAAGAACCTACAAATAAATTTGTAAAACGTTAATTTTATTTGAAAATTCTTTCGCGCTGTTTTGTTTCATTGTGTGAATGTGAAATTTAATGCTGAAGCAAAAAGTATAGGGGAACGTTTGGATCCAACAGGGGTGAAGAACCAGAAACACTGAGAAAATTGTAAAACTTGTAAATGGCCATATTCACGAAACATTAATAATCAAGGAATTTGAACGTAGCGCGTGTGGGAGAGATGAGAAATGCATACAAAATATCATGGGAAACGCTGAAGGGAAAGTTTTCAGGAAAACGAGAAGAAAATGTGATTTAAGTTTTCCTGTGCACGCAATGAATGCATATAGTTCCAATAATTCCTAATGTGGGCGCTAGATGGAAGTGAGTTGTCAACTTCACCCACCCCCGGCAGAAGAGCCGTCGGCACCCACCGTAGAGAAGTGTGGGTGGGCCTCAGAGCCATTGCGGGCATTTTAGAGAAAAATACAATTATTTGCCCATGCCGAGTATTGAACCACGATTACTCGTTCGTCCAACCCATAGCCTAGCACTATACCGACTGAGCTACCCGGCTGACAAGAGAAAAGGTCGGCTACAGTGGCCTATCTTAATGCAGTCTCTTTTCCCAGCATTTTTATAAAATATCCAAGAAAAACGATTGAAATCCTCAGTAAATATCGCCGGCCTCTTGATCGATATTAAAACCCTCAAAGTCCGAAGTATGATATAAAGGTAAAGGTAAAGTTCACCCTAGAACTGGCTGTGGAGGCACAGAAGGGGAGTAGAGGCAAAGCTCTATTCCTTCTTTAAATTCGGCGCTAAATGGGGTGGGTGGTCAACGCCACGGCCCAGCCTCTTTACCCCCGGGAAAGAGACATGGTACCCATTGTATAGGAGACTGTGTTGACCCCAGGGCAGGTCCGGAGGGGTTCGGAAACCCTCGCCTCCACCGGGTTTCGATCCCCGGACCGTCCAGACCGTAGTGATTTGCTATACCGATTGAGCTGTTCCGGACCAGGAAATGTGTAGTACAGGTGCTAATTTGATTGTCAACAGTTCCCACCATTCGTCGGCATTTCTGTGTGACGTGGACTAAAGAGTGTTTTTGCCTGCTTGTCTACACACACATTATTCAGTGCACGCAGCTTTCCTGCTTTCATTATTCGTTATTCGAATGCATGCATTGCATATGTCGTCATACATATATGGTGAAAGGAAATCGTCTTCCGTTACTTCTGTCTCCTTGCTGCTGACACTAAACTTAGCTTATTCACTGATCCGTTAAGGTGTTGCTGTATTAACAATTGCTGGGCGCATTTGTCAAATACACCACTCGTGGGCGTTCCCACGAGTGGTGTATTTGACAAATGCGCCCAGCTTAACATTCAGTTAAAGAAGACAGCAAACCTTTTTGCAAAGTATACATTTTTTGCTATTTATATTCCCACACCGATTGCTCAGATGACTGTGGTTACAATGTAACAGCTTTTCCTCGATACCTTATCGGTGATTTTCATCCTTGAATCACAAAATTAGATGTAAGAAGCCGTCTCAAGAAGAAAATTAGCGCCGCCTGTGTTACTTTCAAAGTAACTTATACTCGCAATGCATTGGATGTCAGTTATGCGCCGCATTAAATAACCCGCTAAGTTACACGTATATTGGGCAGTCACGTAGCGAGGACTGAGAGTTGGTACAGATCTTCTACTTCATGGTGGCCACTGAATTTCTGACTGCGCAGTAAACGTTGCCGAGTTTATGCTCAGAGACTTAATTTAAAGGGGGCGTGTGGGTTGGAGCGCTGATAGTTGTATGAGAGTTTAAGCGCGATATTACTAGCAATCATGAAAGCCATAAGGTTTATGTGCCGCCTGTTGTACTACATAATAATATTTGTGCAGGGCTACCCGACAGATAGTTGTCAGTCGCCAGTGTACGGATGCAGCAGTGAAGTTGGTGTGCAAGTGCATCAGTAAATGTCATGGCACTGAACTGTTGTAATCTTTAGGACCAGATCTGTTGCTAGTCTGACACTACCTCTCCATCCGCCACAGATGTATCAAGAAACATTCTTTCCCTTGCATTCGTCTCCCTACCGCTGACCGGAGGCCACCGTAAAGCAGTCGGTCATTACCTTCTACTGCATGTTTCGTAACCAGCAATGTAGATGTTTTCCTTCTTTCGCTACCGTACCACTGGCGGGGCCGTTGAGAGTGGGTTCGGGCCCCGGCGAAAAAATTTTTGCTCCTCCCCCACAAAGGGCGGACCGGCTAAAATATTTACACTAGATGGGAAAGAATGCCATGATAATTAGGTCCCCGTCAACACGGCATGGCGCGTCCCCGGTTTGCGGATGGAGGAGCGGCCTTCAGTATGGAGGGTAGCTGCGAATATATTGAATAAGGTAGTCGCGGACAACCGACATGGGGCGATCCTCCAGCTTCGGGGTTGGGCGAGGTGCTGACAACTCCTCGTCATAACAACTGGCAAAGTTACGAAACATGAAAACTTGCCTCGGACCTGGACTGATACTTCGGTACGACCTAAGCAATGGAGAAGGGACGTGAGATTCGGTACATGGAATGTTGGGAGCCTGTATACGAGGTCGTAGGTCAGATTCACTTACAGCAGCAGCCAAGGAACTGGACTGATCTTGTTCAGGGTAGGAAGAGATGGCGGGCACTAGTTAATGCGGTATTGAACCTTCGGGTTCCGTAAAATGCGGGGAATTTCTTGACTAGCTGAGAACCGGTCAGCTTCTCCAGTAGGACTCTGCACCGTGGAGTAAGTAAGAGAAAGTAAGGCAAGACTGACTCTCATTTGCATAGTGACTTGGGCTCGTTCTGAAAAGGTTAATTTGTACAAGAGACAAATAATGATACTACCGAGAAAGATAACAACAGAAACATCACTGTCGGATCGCGGACCCCCCTTCCGGACCGTTGGGCCGCAGTAATTTGTACCGGCTTCCTCCCTCTCCCGTCATCGCTGACCACGGTGTAGCCAATTATCCTGCAACTATGGGCAAAGAAACAAATGTGACTTTTTCATATCCATGTCTGTCCTTGGTGTAGTCGGTGTCTGTGCTGGTAACTGTTGTTTGCCTCGTAAGTCACTCATTTCTGATAGATCGTAACCGATAAGTGTTCAAAAAAGGAATTCCCAGCTCAGGTGTTAAAAATATGTAACAGTCTGCCCAGCAATATTTTAAACCTTGTGATTGATAGGAAACAATTTAAAAATTAGTTATACAGGTATCTTTTAATTGACTCGTTTTACTCTGTCCAATAATTTTTGGAGTTCAGCAGAGATAATTAATTTGATAAATTATTTCTGTTGTAATTTGTATTATTTTATTATTATATTATGCACAGTATTTGATTTTGGAGACTGTAGTATTGACATTTGTTTGTTCTATTGTGTTCGTTTGTTTGTTTCATGTCCGACTGTTGTGTAACAGAATTTGTGGCCCTACGAAATGATTGTGCGTGAGAGAGAGAGAGAGAGAGAGAGAGAGAGAGAGAGATAGTACTGACTTCCCAAATAATGACAGTCAAATGCAAATAACGTATTTTCACATTTTCCTGCTGTAGGTTACCGACCTTTTGTTTTGGTTTCATTTCTAATAAAGTCACGTTTTAAATCATTCTTTGAGATTATTGTCACAAAACGTAGGCCTAATTAGTGGAATCATATTTGTGGTGTTAACGTTCTGAGGGCGCACGCATCCAATTGTGTTCCGTGTAACTTTTTCCAGAATCGATGCATCCACTGACCATTCGTCCTCCTGTGTGATCTGTATATATAGCTATTTCCTACTTTTGAACTTCTGGGGTTGTTCAGTATTATTTTTCATTTTCGTGGCTTATCAGACTTACAAAATTCCTTAGAAATCCGCGAACTTGATTTTGCGACCTCCACTCCTAGACCTAATGGTTTTGCTACAGCCACTGACTCACCTGCTCCTCATTCCTGACCCCTGACCGCCCATCTCACAACCGTGTGGGTCAAAGGTCTCTCTGAATCCACCCATCACAGTGTGACAGCCATCAGGTGGGTTCTTATTGTCTTTTCCACAAAGACATGCTCTCTGGGGTAAAAGCGGCCGAGCCCTGCAGGTGACCATTCACATCCAGTGCCGAGGTTAGGAATGAGTGGAGCTATACTTCCAGTCCGCCATGTGCCTGTATGGCATGTATGTGGAAAACTTTACCTATAGGAAGCAAAAAAAATCGAAGCAGAAGGATAGCAATTTTTTTAGTTGCTGTCATTCTGCTATGTTTTCCTTTTTTATCTTTTAGTTTACACACACAAACACACACACAAACACACACACGCACGCACGCACCCACGCACGATATGCAAGTCATGAGTCTATAACCAAAATTTGTACGCATAAGAAGGAAGTAAGACATGAAGAATGCAAATTTTGCCCCTGTAATTCTAGTCGTGTTATGAAACGTTTGGTCCCACAGGGGTTGAACTTCAATTGAAGCCTTGGAATACAAACTGATGTGTCTATTTACAGGAAACCCACCATGTTCTCTATGATGTTTGAATCAGTTTTCTTCAACTGGCTGTCCATTGCCGCCATTCTCGCTTATGTCGGCTACTGGTACTCCACATGTACCTTCAACTACTGGAAAGACAGAGGCATCCCATACTTGAAACCAACACCTGGGTTTGGCAATACTGGAAGAATGTTCTTTAAGATCTCATTTGCTGAACAGTTCAAGATATTCTACGATTCATCCAATGGCAAACCATTTTGTGGGGTGTTTCAGTTCCGATCACCTATTCTTGTGGTCCGAGACCCAAATATAATCAGACTAGTAATGGTGAAGGACTTTGCATACTTTCAGGTAATTTTCTTCAATTTACTGTTATGTATATAGCCCTTTTAATGGAGATTTATTTGCAAAGGAACTGACATATGCTAGTATATTTCATTCTTAAAATAATGATACTAAAATGTGGCTTTCATGTCAGTTTCATATTTCCTATCACTGACCTAACAAAGCATGCTAAAAGACGTCATGACATTTACTGCATACTGGCTGATGGTGTGTTGTGCAGATAATACAGTAAAATTTTCAGTTTCTGTAGTAAAACCAACTAGATGTACCAGTGTATCAGATTTATTTCATTTTGGAATGACACTCTGCATGTTTCGGATGGTCTTCTCGTCCATAATCAGGAGTTTGAGACTGTACATACAGCAACAGGCATCTGTCAAACAGGTACCGCTGTCTGCTTGCTAGCAGGTACCCACTATCATGCAGTCAGTAATACCTGTTTGACAAACGCCTGTTCCTGTATGTACAGTCTCAAACTCCTGATGATGGACAGAAAGACCATCCGAAACATGTAGAGTGTATTCCAAAATAAAATAAATCTGATGCATTGGTGCATCCATTTGGTTTTACTATAGAAGTAATAGTATGATGCACGGCCTTATGAACAATAAAATTTTCGGATGTGTTTCATATCATCATTGCCAGTCGTAACAAGACAAGTTGCTTCTGACATCTTAACATTCTCACATTCCATTGTAAAAGCTGTAGCAATGTCTTCACTTACTGACAACACATAAACATGAAATTCTCAGTACTTATAACTTTGTAAAGGAATAATGTGAATACCCAGTTACATGAGGCATCTGATTCAAAATATTCAGACACTAAATTCATTCCTTATTTCAGGACCGCAGGGTTTCCTTCAATGAAAAGAAGGAGCCACTAAGTGCTCACCTCTTAAACATGAGGGGGAAACAGTGGCGTAACCTTCGTTCTAAACTTACACCAACATTCACTTCAGGAAAGATGAAGATGATGTTTAGCTTAATGAATGAATGTGCAGAGGAACTCAGAAACTTCCTAGAAGGACCTGCTTCAAGAAATGAAGACCTGGAAATAAAGGAGATCATGTCAAAATTTACCACTGATATTATTGGTAGCTGTGTCTTTGGTCTGAAATGCAACGCAATTAACGACCCAAACTCAGAATTTAGAAACATGGGGCGTAGAGTCGTAGAACCTTCTTTAAACACTGTGATAAGGATGCTGCTCAGTATACTTATACCGATACTCGGTATCCGAATTCTGCCGTGGGAAGTTACCCAGTTCTTCATAACAGCTGTCAGGGAAACAATGCGGTACCGGGAACAGCACAACGTAGTGCGCAATGACTTCATGCAGCAGCTTATTCAACTGAAGAATGAGGGACGTGTGCGAGATGATGATGATGGTGATGATGATGAAGTTGACAAGGCAGATATCAAGAAGGAAGTATCTACACTTTGCACACCATTATCAGAAAGAGCTGAATCGAATATGGCAGATAGTATAGGTGAGCGTACATAGTTAGGTATAGTACACACACACACAAATAAGAGACATAATTTTTTGGGCTATAAAATTATATTTTATGATGATATTAAGTATTAACACAAAGGCCTCTGTAACATCTTGTTTAATAATACCAACTTTCAGAAGATACGCATATAATATACTGCCTTTGGAATTGTAAGAGCCATTTTGGAATTTATCAGAAGTAGGGTTCAGACTGATATGTTTTATTATTTATATACACGTGGAAGGTAAATATGAACGTGTCAAAGTCTGTAGGCTCTAGACTGTGAAGGTGTACAGGGGTGTGAAAGTAAACGTGTTACACTTTAACCCATGGTACTTACTACATGGACACACATAATCAGCCACATTGTCTGCCCACTTAACCCAGGGCAGAATCCTTCAAGCAACGACTGGATTTGAGGCTGTGTGGGTTCTTGACCAATTTTGAACATGGTGGTGAAGAGAAATGTCCTAATAAATTGCAGAAATTTGGACCCTGGCCACCAAACCTGTGTCTGTATCATATAACCCTCACAGATTTTATACTCTACTCTGTCAACAGATGTATGCATATACTGAGCTATTCAGTCTGGCACAAATCTACTGTATGCAGAGCTGATCCTCATTTTGCAATGAGAATGCTGCTGATCATAATATCCCTGTCAGTCATACTTTAGAGAATTATAAAAACATGCGAAATATATGGGAATTTATATTTTGCATTAAGTGTCACTATACAAACCAAATGAAGAAAACTGTGATTGATCAGGCGTTTTTCATGCAGCATAAATATACGTACAGAACAGTATTGAGCAGACATCTTAAAAGCATGATGGGTGGGGGAGCTGTAAAATGAATTTTTGAAGAAATATGTTACCCAGGTGTGATTGGCTGGACATTTATCGTGTCATTCTGGGGAAGACCAGTTTCATTATTGCCTCATAAAAGTGTATCACTTGCTTCTCTTGCATTGCAGTCTTTACTGACAGCAGACTGGCATCTCAGGCGTTCATATTCTTCTTGGCTGGTTTTGAGACATCATCCACCACACTTAGCTTCTGTTTGTATGAGCTCGCTGTGAATCCTGCCATTCAAACCAAACTCAGAGAAGAGATAGATGCCACTCTTGAGAAGTTTGGAGGGCAAATCACTTATGATGCAGTTCAGGGCATGAAATACATGGGTCAAGTGATAGATGGTAAGATAATTCATTGTACTGCAACATGAGTATTATAAAATTACATAACATAAGGACTTTGTTTAATGAGTTAAACCTTATTAGTCACATGTGTGCTGAAAGAATGTACCATTAATATTTAAATAAGGTGCTTTCACCCTCCCAATTTTGGTTCCTTTTATGATACGGTCTCTATTTGTTGACTGAATGTCAGATTATGTAATAACAGAGTTGCAGCTTTACTGGCTTTGCTGTATAATGCCAACTTGAGACCATGGTTGTGAATAGTAAGTAGACAGAGATTTAAAAGAAAGTTAAGTCTTACGTGAAGTCATCCTCCAAGTATTTTACTAGGAGAGACAAAAACTATGAATAACCTCAGACAGTGATGGTAGCGAGTAAACTGGTGTAGGTTCAGTCCCCGAAATACAAGTATGCAGCATACTGTTATGAACGCCAGTGAGCTTTATTATTTATGCCATATTTTGTGCTTAATCAGATAAATGTATAACTTTTTTCAAAAAGACCAACAAATGTACATGACTGTATGAATGTAATTTTATTACAAAGTAACCACCACCTGGTATGTGTTTCATCACCTGCAGTTTCAACTGTCTCAGTACTTCACTGTCAGTATGTAATAACACATTAATGTAACTTTTATATCCTGTAAGTACATGGCAATTTTATTGCAGGATCATAATTCCCTGCATATATCTTGTGTGTACATCATTTCACAGCACTTTACTTCATTACAACGACCTTTTGTTTTCTAATATTTTATACTCATCAATATTTTACTATTTTAACTGCAAATTTAATCAGAATTGTATGATTTCTTAACTGTGGGTTGATTTTGGCTCTTTATAATTGTAAATGTATTCTTCTGACCACCCTGAAGATGGCCACATGAGTGGCTGAAACGTTTGAAAGAAGAATGATGGTTACAATGTAATGAAATTACATTCATGCACTCGAGTGCATTTGCTGGTCATTTTTAAAAGAATTATTAATAACTTAGTATATTGTTATGCTTAATTACTCATAATATAAGACAAAAGAATACTGAAATAAGAGTAACATTCAGCAAACTATGACTCCTTAGTGTCCCAAACATGTACAGGTATTTTATCTCTCTATTTATTAGGACTGATGTATGAAATGTATCACGGCCAAAATGGTTTTGAAATATATTTAGTTATGCCTTGACAAATATGTAAAATCCTACAGGAGTGTGTAAAAATGTAACAACACAGGTATTTTTTGGGATATTTGAGTATATTATTTGGAACACTGAAGATAAAGAACTTACTGTATGGTAATTTTTCATTCAGTGTTCAGATCAGTACACTACTGTTGTAACCACACGTGTCTAGTCCCACAGCTTGTAATTTAAATGAAGAAGCCTGGCTTTAACCCATTTGAAATGATGTTTTCTGCAAGACACATATCTTGTCTAGTTCATAAAACTGCGTACATAATCCATCCTGTCTGGTACTGTATATGGGGCAGAGGTTTACAGTATGAACTAAGAATTTTTGGTTTTAAAGACAAAGACAAAGACTGAGTAAAGAGGATTCTGATTTATGTTCACTGGTACTTGGATAAACATGAACTGAGTTGGGACCTGAAATGAGAAATTTTGTGATAAAACATTTCAAAAGGAAGAAAAGTTATTCAGAAAGGTGGTGAAACTTTATGCGTATTATATAGCCAGTTCCTTTAGTGAGAAAATCATACAGGTTTAGATAGGTGGTGCATGTAACACACATGAAAGAGATGGGAAATGCCTACAAGACATTTGACCAAAAACGTGAAGGATAATATTAGAATGAGTCTTGATTAAATAGGATGTGAGAAAGTGGAATGGATTCATCTGAGTGAGGACAGAGTCCAATCATGTTGCCTTGTATAAACATTCAGATTCCATAAAAGATGATGACACTGTTTTTTTTCAGGAAGAAGTGCACAATGAATTTGCATTATTTATAGTCATTTTCATTTCTTTAATATTCGAATGACAACATCAAGCATTCTTATGAATAGGGAAGCAGTATTCTGAAATATAATAAATTTAGTCAAGTAACTGTGCTGTGAGGAAAGTAAGTGTGTTTAATTGTTGGGGGAAGCAGTGTTTTTGGCCCTCCATAACTTGCATATTTCTTTATCGTTGCACCATGCATTTTTAGTCTATTTAAGTAACACACCAACAAATGCACATATATAGTCTTTAATAGTCTAAAATTTACATTAAAACACTTAAAACACTCCTACATGTTTCGATCACATGATCATCCTCAGGGAGCACACTTTGTTCCTTGCTAAAGTTACAGTTTAAACATGTAGGAGCATTTTAAGTGTTTTAATGTAAATTTTAGATTATTAAAGATTATATATGTGCATTTGTTGGTGTGTTACTTAAATAAATTACATATTTCATTTAATTTTGTTGGTAAACACCAGTCCATTTCAATAGTTTTGCAGCTCCGAATGTTTATATTCTTTTTCTTTTCTTTGCATGTGATAGTGGATTATTAATTTTATGGTTTTTTTTAAACCAGAGACTTTACGCAAGCATCCTCCTTTATCGAACATAAACCGCATAGTGACGCAGCCATACACCATACCTGACACTACAGCTGAACTTGAGAAGGGTGTCAGAGTTATCATACCAATATATGCCATTCACCATGACCCATGTTACTACCCAGAACCTGATCGTTTTGACCCAGAACGTTTCAGTGATGAAGCCAAGTCTTCTAGGCCTCATTTCACTTTTCTGCCGTTTGGAGAGGGGCCAAGAAATTGCATTGGTAAGCCATAACATTTTATCAACACTGTGCTTCATCTTGAATTTATAAGCTTTATTATTACAGTACTGTGTCTTATATCATACTAGTAAGCTACTACATCGTACAGTACTGTGTTTTATATTGCATTGCTAAGTCGCAATATGTGTACAATATTGAAGAGGACATATGCAGCTTATATACAGTAAAAATCACAAATCAGAAGTTCATGGTATGTAAGTACCCTAACACAAATGTACTTTCTTTTTGATTCTACTATTAATCAGAAGTCTGAAATTCATGCTATAAGTAAATACTTGTATAAGTTACTTGTACATTTCAATATTTCTAAGCCACACATTATTTTTTGTGCTTATTTGTTCCTTTATTCTTTCTGTTTGTTTGTTTTTCCTTCCTTCCTTTTTTCTTTCTGCAGTAGTCTAGTATAGAATTCTGCATTTATTTTAAGTAGGTGGGCTTCATTTTTTCCATGTTTTTAACACAACCTTTTTCTTGTCAAAAACACAGTACATAAGAGTATTAGATAAACACAAAGCAGTGTATAATTGTTTATATGTAGGCTGTGTGTTATAAACAGACTGCTGTCTGTCAAATGCTTGTTTCTTTCTGCTTTTCTGTAATGTATAATACTTCCATTGTAGTCACAGAAACATACGCAGTGTTTAATAAATACAGACTTAATTCACATTACAATTACAATTTACACAGGATTTACTCTTCTTTAATTGTATTCACAAATGTTGTAGATGTAGACAGGTAGGCAGGCAGGTGACACACTGACTGACAGACAGACAGGCAGGCAGATGCACTGACAGACAGACAGACAGGAGGGCTGACACACTGGCAGGCAGGCAGTGAGGGAGAAAAGTTTATCACTTAAAGACACTGTAAATTTCTCAGTTTATATAACGTCAGTGGTGGCAGGTGAATTCAGTATGAGTTGGAGCAGTGGTGGAATGGCACTGACAGAGGAAACTGATGTACATAACATTTTGTCCTTTGTAAGTCCCATGTGGGCTGGCCTGGGATCCAGCCTAGGTCTCCACTTGGAGAGGCCTATGACTAACTGCCTGAACTGTGGCACAGCTGACAAAAGATTGTAAATTTCTCAGTTTATATAACGTCGGTGGTTGCGGGT
>Ga0123354_10010343_pt1 | contig 14366 bp, 7 predicted proteins | sample TergutLab28metaG_2_FD_97872 | JGI IMG/M metagenome (GOLD analysis project Ga0123354, IMG submission 97872) | Labiotermes labralis P4 segment gut microbial communities from Petit-Saut dam, French Guiana - Lab288 P4 | ecosystem: Host-associated > Arthropoda: Insects > Digestive system > Gut ... | reverse complement strand
GGCGTCTTCGGAGTGGTTTACTCTGACCGCTATGGAATTGGTTTCCCCGAATTTGATGTAAGGCGTCATCTCATACATAAAGGAGATGTATCCATTCGGACGGATTCCCAACCATTTGCCATTAATAAATACTTCGCTGTTGTTATAAACGCCTTCAAAGTAAATAAATACTTTTTCTCCTTTCTTTTCAGCCGGAACGGTAAAATCCTTGCGGTACCATGCGATACCTCCGGGCAGAAATCCCGTACAGGCGGCATACTGGGGGCTTGCCGTTTGCAGTACCGTCCAGTCGTGCGGCAAGGTTACCTTTTCCCATTGAGAAATATCCATATTTTCTCTTCCGCCGTATTGAATATCTCCCAGATGAAAACGCCAGCCGTCGTTAAACCGTTGCTGCTCTCCGAAACCTTGCGCTGCCGCTGCGATTGAAAAAAGACATAAGGCTGCGATGATGAATTGTTTTTTATACATATATGAATTGTTTTTATACTTACTCTATATTTTCAATTTTATGAATTTATTTTCAAAAGGAGCGAAATTAGTCTCTTTAAGTCCGCTTTGCATAGGTTCTTCTAAGGCGTCGACAATCGAAAATTCCAGTATTTTCCCTGTACTGCCGGATATTTGCAAGGGAGTGGATTTTCCATCCAATTCTCTGACATTGATAAGAATATAGCCTTTATCAATCGAAGGGGTCGCCGAAGTTATTAACAGGTTCTCCTTACTGAAATTGAAAGAAGAATAACTTGCGGGCATGTTGTTGGCTTTCCCTTTGGGCATCACTCTTGCATAGATTGGAATACGCGAACTCCACCCGAAACGGGTTGCAAAAGTATTGGATGTGTCGCTGTCCGACGTCAGATAGTAACTCCACTGTAATTCGCCTTCCTGAGAAGCGCGGAAATTAGTAGTCCAATAATTGTTGGTTACCCACGAGTAAACATGAGGAACATCGTAAGTTTTTTTGCGTTGATATAATCCGGTACGTATTCCACCCAATTGGAACAAGGGAATCCGATCGCTGCCAACTACAAACTGCTCCTTATTATTACGAGCTGCTACAAAATTCTGAACCGTATTCCAATCCGAGGCAGTTCCTTCCAGTTGATTTTCTCCGGCGCTGACCACGCCGCCTTGCACGTCGAAATATAATTTGGCATTGTCTAACTTGAACGGAAAAGCGACATAGATACCGTTGGGATCGGTGGTAGGTAATTTTCTGACATCATAATTCAACTCTATCCTTTTTTCGTTATGAAACAGGCGTAATTCTATTTTCACTCCGGATTTTTCTTCGCAACAGCCGGATTTACCCTCTATCAGCACACTTTGGTAAATTGAACCGTTTGTACCAGCGCTAATGTGAACATCCGATAATCCTGTACGGTCATAATTAGTTAATTTATAATGTGACAGTTGCGATCGATCACCTTTTAATGTTTCATACACAACGGCTCCCAATTGCCATGGCGATTTCGAATCCACCATTTCCAACTGCAATTTTTTGTCAAATAGACTTTTGATACTACCGGTTGACGGGTCAAAAACGATTTTGTAATATTCATTTTCAATGGAATTGTTGTCAAGAGAAGTAAGGGGCATTTCCGGTCTATCGTCCTTTCCAACAATGATACGATAGGTTTTATAACCCATTGGCGGGATGTTTTCGACATACACTGAATAATAAGTACCTTCCGTACGTGAACGCAACGGTTGTGCTTTCAGTTCCTTGCCTGTTTCGTCCACTATTTTGAACGACCGATTTTGTGGAATAATTTCATGGTCGATGTATAATTCTACAACGCCTGAACGAGACCAATTCAACGTATTGTAAAAAGTGACTGTAGGATATTCGCCGCGAAGTATGTCGGCTTGCAACAATCCTATGGATGTTTCATACATGAGTTGGGTGTTTTTTAATGCGTCCCAAACGTATGAAGCCTTTTCAGCCCATTGTATTTCAGAATTTTCACAGGTAGGATCGCTGATACTTTCGGCAGCTCCAAAAGTATGTTCATCATAAAACAACAGATTTTCATGAATACGCCTAATTTCATCAGGAACTTGCGACGGAATTGTTTTTTCTTTCAATACCGCCATCGAAAGTAATCCCTGTATGGTGGTCATATCGGATTGAGTTTTTCTTGCTGCTGCCGTTTCGCGGGCTGCAGAACCGAATCCATCCGTCCACCAATCGGGGTAGGCATCACGATACACCGGCAGTTGATCGGCGTATTTCCCTGTGATATAATCCATAAATTCCCGAATGACAGCGTTTCTTAGTTTAGGCGTTGCATATTTGTTGTTCCAGTCGCGGATTAAATCACATTCATGTATGGAAGGAGGCGAATTATCCGTATGGTATCCGGAATATTGAACCGAAACGGCATCAAATGGATATCCTTTGCTTTCAAGACCTTCAAGATAACTGAAAACAGCAGGCGCCATCGCTTCATAGCCAACTTTGTCGATGCCCCAAAAATTACCCGTATGATAATGGTCGGAACGGTAAGAGTAAACCTGTTTACCCGACGGCGATTCCCATTTATACACAGTAGGTCTATCAAACGGAATAAGCGCACGGTCGGCATTTTCTCCCATTGTAAAATACTTAATGCCAAGGTCGGGCGCATAGTCTGCCAAACACCATGCAATGCCGTTCACATCATCTTGCATGGCTGTGGTTACGGGAATCCCCATTTTTTTAAATTCGCGGATAGGCTCCAGAAAAGTCTTCAGTGAGTTCTCGTCAGCTAATTCGGACATATTAAAAAACATTCCGGTAACTTCTATTCTTCCCTCTTTGACATATTTCAAAAACTTATCGATTTGTTCTTTCGGACGATTTTGCAAATATTCTTTCACTGCCCACGAAGCTTCGCATGTCCAACGGAATTTAGCATCGTCGGGATAATTATCTGTTAATTCGCAATAATCGATAGCATCGTCAATATACCGGATATGCTCGGCAAGTATTTCTGTTTGTGGTCTCGTATATCCAATATCCGTATGAACATGTTGTACGAGGTATATCATCCAATTTTTCACTGGAAATGATTTTACCATAGTTTGTTTCAGTATTTTAGATTTTTCCGATAATGCAAGGGTAACCGTAGTTTCGTTGTTTACCTCCGGAACGCTTGTTTCAATGGAATTAATACCCTGATTAAGCAGGATTTTTTCGAAATTATTCCCATCAATCAGAATATCTACTGTTTGCACTTTTCCGAAATTTGCAATCTGGAGGCTGACCGGTTGGCGTAACTCTTTATTTTTACCGTAGATCAGCGCCGGTTGAGCTTTCGCGGATAGAATATCGATTCCGTCGGTAGTTTTATCCGGTTGCAGTGGATATGCCGTTGTCAGGCTTATATTGGAAGAATTTCCCGCCCAACTGTCGGTTGGTCCGGGCAAGACAAACGGAAAATCCGTTTCAGGCTTGCTTTTCCCGATTTCATATACGATGGCATTATTCCCGAATTTTTGAGAATATTGCTCATTGTTATACGGTTCCAACGCAAACTCCGCAGCGCTTTTGTCTTTCTTTCCAATTTGCCAGAACATAGGCATCTCTTGGGAAAAACTACTTGTTGTCATCCCAAGGAATACGATACACAATAATAAAATTTGCTTCATGATGTTAATTTTTATTTTTCAAAGATTATCAATAACAATTGAAATTAACAATAAAATGACCGTTTTATTTTTATAAGCCATTTTATAATTCAACTACAACTTTGCTTGTAGAACTTTTGAGATTTCTCATCCAAATCCAGCTTCCATATTCCGTAGTTTCTACGTCAAAACCTTTGGGATTTTTTACCATTCGGGGAAAAGGTCCCATACGCACGTCAATACTATTGAAGTCTTTAGCTCCTGATATTTCCACCGTGCATTTGCGCAGCCACCTTTCGTGTTTTATGGTAAAATTAATCCGATGAATTTTACCCTTTTCATCCATAACCGGAAAGTCTCTGCATTCCATTTCATCCCACAACCAAGGGAGACGAGGCATTAGTATTAATTTATTCCCTTGACAAGCGACTCCGGCTACGATACCGAAAACTTTAATGATTTCAGCTTCCTGTACAAGGTTTCCTTCATCGCCCGGATTATCCATAATTTCCCTCCTTCCGTCCGAATGTACGCCGAAGGTATGATCCAAACCGTGTTCATAGTTATCGAAGTTAAAGCATTCATTCATTAAAAAGGGATTTTTTTCGTATGACATTTGTGTAATTACGTTTCCGTCGTATCCTAAGCGGGCGATACCTTCCAAACATTTACCATAAGCATTGATATCGTCAGCCATCAAAGCCGCCTGAGTAAAAAATCCCTGTCCGTAGCCGCCCATCGTTTCGTCATGCCGTCCTCCCATACCCGTCCAACCGGTGTTACTCACAAATCCATATTTCCGAAAATATTCCCCTTTATCCATCCAAAGCCGGAGAAGTTCATAGCTTGCCCGATTCACCGCCGGAAAGTCGCAGTCTTTAAGTTGCGTCGTTTTGTAGTCGTAATCCTGTATAAAAGGTAATTGTCTTGTCCAATGCCAGATAGGCCATGATGTTCCTCCCCATGCAGAAAGGTCGAAAGCGCTGCCATCCCTGCCGTCTATCCCATTGAACCAGCATCCTTCCGGAGCGTAACTGAATTTTCCATCGGAAACGAGATGAGCCAATGCTTCTTTCATTTTCACACGCAGCGAGTTTGCCTGCTCTGAAAGTGTAGATTCACCGCATGATTGCGCCATATCTGCTATTTGTTCCAACACCGTATAGATGCCGTAATTTCCGAATATACTGTAAGCAAATAAAAACGGAGTTCCCGGATTTCCAGACAGTTCCGAAACAGAAGGCATTAAACCCCAATATGGCGATGCTGTTATAGAAGTATCAATCCAGTTGACGACCGGTTTAAGCCCTTCGCAAAACTCTTTCCCCAAATTGACGTCTTTTCCGTTTACTCGCCATGTGTTGCATATTGCTGAAAGAATCAAAGAATTGCCGTCTAATTCATATCCGGCGTGAGGCGCTGCCGCTCTACTGATTTCTCTACCCCAATGATCGTTGCAATTTTTATGGGATAAGAAATAACGACTGATCATTTTTGCTTCATCGGCAAAGCCCAATCGGCATAATTCAATCACTCCCCGCCCACAATCGCGCGCCCACATGTCGTTGTAATATTGAGGGATTCCTTTCGGTTCGGTAGAGGTGTGAAAAAATCCGGCAGGGTATTTATCATCCGTTCCGTATTCTATTTTATTGAGCATATCCTGAAGCGTTTCAGCAAAAATAGCGTTTGCCATTTGCGCGTAAGGATCACCGCTAAAACGTATTCTCGGTATGGTTTGCGATTGGGAGGGATTTTCTTTCTGACTGGAGTAAGCAAGATAAGAATTTGAAAATATTCCTAAAACCGTAAAAATAAAAATTTTGTTGATTGTTTTCATTATAGCATATTAAAAATTATCAAAAACAATGGAAGCCGGTAGCCGGCAATCAATCAGTTTATCCTTTTTCGTTTGTATTTGCTCCAAAAGGATATCGAACGAGTTTTTACATATTTCAAACATTGGTTGTTTAACATAAGGGATAGAGACTCCGGTTGCTACATCAATCTGGTCGAAACCAATTAACTGGATATCCGACTGCAATTTGACGCCCATATTTATTAAACAGCGGATAGCAACGGAGGATAATCCTCCGGTAGCAACGAAAATACCGTCAATCGTATCGGGTTTCTGAAATTCATACTTCAAAAAATCAATACTATCGTTTTTAAAATTGAAGTAATCAACTTCACATACCAGATTTTCGTCGTAATATCCTGCTGCTGAAAGGGCGTCTATGTAGCCTTGCTTTCTTTCGTTCATGTGCATCAATCGATCGCGATAGGATATAAGAGCTATCTTTTTGCACCCTTTACCGATTAAAAGTTGTACCGCCATTTTTGAAATTTCATAATTTTCAATTCTTACGCGGCTTGTATTGATTGTTTTAAAATATCTATCAATAAAGACCATCGGTATTTTCGGATTCAACTGTTCGATTATACCCTCTTCAATGTTGGCTACCGGTACCATGATGATGCCGTCGATCAGTCTGTTTTTAAGCATCTCAAAAATCGCCGGCAGACGTTCTTTTTTTTCACCGGTGTTTACGATGACTAATACATATCCTTTTTCTTCTGCATATTCCTGAAAATGATATGCCAACATACTAAAAAACGCATCGGAAATGTCCGCTACAACTAACGCTATGGTGCGTGAACTCCCTGTGCGGAGAGAGCGGGCAATTTCATTGAACTGATAATCCATCTTTTTTGCCGTCTCTCTAATTTTTTTTGCTACTTCTTCACTGATGCGTCTATCTTTTTCTTTGCCGTTGAGTACAAAGGAAACGGTAGAACGGGCTACTCCTACTGCATCTGCAATGTCTTGCATGGATGCTTTTCTGGTGTGTTTGTCTTTCATTTAGTTAAATAAATTATATTTATTTTTCCATAATAACAACAGCCGATTGTGGTTGTATTTTTACCAAACCGGTAAAAACGACAGGATCTTGCTTTTCGGGAGATACCATTATCTGCTTACCATTTGACCCCTCAATGGAAACCGTAGCATCTTCCGCATCCTTAATATTAATATTCAACACAACCACAGCCTTTTTTCCATCACTCCTCCGTTTGAATACGGAATATATTATGCCTTTCCCTTTGACGGTAGCTCCCAATACATCGCGATATTCGCCGTCCCATAAAAAATCGCTGTATTTTCTTCTCAAATTATCAACTTTTTGCCCGTAAGCCATGATTCTTGGAAATTCACTCAATCGTCCTTTGAAATTTCGCGGTTCATAACTGATGGAATACCGGCAACGAAGGCATGAATTTACGCGATTTTTGTCGTAATGATCCACAACTGCACAAGCAATAGGAAGTTCCGAATCGATATAACGCATCACCGCCGTATGAGTTACATCTTCCCTGGTATAAATTGCATAATACTTGGTTAAGAGGTCATAGCAAGCTTCTCCCGTCATGAGAAAATCAGGATTTTGCTTGGTTATCATTTCCTGAAAATCATGACCTAACAAATCAGCTCCATGATATAAAAAAGTCGGTATTTTGTGGGAGTGATTCGGATTAAAACACATCCAATGTCCTGCCTGATGCTGATTTTCATCATATACCATTCCTTGAGCGCCTAAATCAAGGCATTTCTGAAATTCTTTCCGTATAGCGGAACGACAACTGTCGTCGCTCATACACAATACTTTAAATCGACGAATGGAAATTCCTTTGAACTGAGTGAACGTATTGTATGAATACCCTCCGTGGTCGGCTTCTCCTAAATTTTGATCCCATGCTATGAAATTCTTAAACGCAGGAAATTTAGGATTTGTTACATCGACCCATGAAAATTTAGTAAAGAGCAAAATATTTACACCTAACTGTTTACATTCTGCAATCGCTTTTTTCAGATCTTCTGCAGTTCCTAATCTCGGGTCGGGGTCGTGTGAGGGAACATAACGATCTTGTCCTCCATAATTCCATCCTGTCAACTGGATGGCGTTAACACCATATTTTTTACAGTCTTTTGCATAACTAACCAATTCTTTGTAAGGGAAGTTAAGATAATCTTCCGAGCTGTTAATTTGCAGCTGTTGCCAGGCGTTTACATGCTTAATCCAATCCGGACGGTGAGGCTGAACGAACCAGGTCGCTCTCCATGCTTTGTAGATATCGACAGCAATATGCCATGTACCGGTGTAAGGAGTTAGTACAACATCCACTAATTTCATATCGCTGTGGGGCTGAGTGTAAATGAACCGGTTAACCAAAATTTCCATTCTCATTTTGTTGCGTTCATCGTTATTTTTCTTAGCCCATGCGCCTCCGATTGTTAGACTTAAATCGTCTTTCGGAATCATTTTATACATGCAATTGATGTATTCATTCAAATCTTGGTCTTTGCTGCTGATATACAATCCTTCCTTCTCATTGTCGTACAAAGAGAAGGAATTGATAGGCAAAGCGCAGTAACCGGTATAATTATTCGGATTAGGATACAATTTCGTAGCCGTCAGGTTTCCATAGTTGATATTCTGCTGTTGAAATTTTTCACTGCCTTCGGGAATCGACACGTCACCGATATAGGGCCACACAAGTTCTTCGACCACAGCATCCGAATTATTTTTCACTTCGCCGCTATAAATCAGACCTTCTTCCGCGTTAAAATCAATTCTACCAATAAAACTTATATTCAATTTATTATTATTACACTGAAGATTGCTCCAAGTCAAAGTAATCTGATTGCCGTTCATTTCTACTTCAGGTTTTTCTTGCGTTCTTCCGTCAACAACGCAACTGCTTCCATCCGGTAATTTGACTTGCATCGTGAACGACTGTGCGAATTTTTTGTCGGAAATAACTTTCCAACCGGTTTTCTTATTGGTCAACTCTTTTAATGAGCCATTATTTAAATCAATCGTGCAAGCTGTATTATTATTTTCCAATGAATGATCGGCTTGCGCCTTAACATAGCCAAAATAAATGACGCCTAATGCTATTAAAATATATCTTTTCATCGATGTGTTGATTTATTTTTCCATTATTACTACCGCCGAAAGCGGGTCGATTGAAATACTCCCTACGAAAGGTTTTTCCTCCAAGTTTTCGGGGGAGGCAATCATTAATGATTGATTTGAACCTTCGATTGAAACAGACGCTTTTGTAGTGTCATTCGTTCCGTTATTGACGATGATTACGGCTTTACGTCCATCTTTATTTTTATAGACGGAATAGGAAATATTCTCACCATTGACGTCAGCGCCAAATTTATCCTGATATTCACCCGTCCAAATGAAATCGCTATATTTGCGTCTCAATGCTTCTATTTCTTGTCCATACTTAATAATTAACGGATAATTTTTCAATTCTCTTCCAAGAAGCGAGAAATTGTAACAAATAGTACATCTGTTTTTCAGACAAAAATTCATATCCTCCCGTGCTTTTCGTTCGTTAATCAAGGTAATCAAGGGAGTATTTGTATTCACATATCGCTGCCTGTCCGATCGGCTATCCGCCCTGACGCCATCGTAATAAGCCGTCTGAGTGTCAAAAAAACCGTATCCGAGAACCGCTATATCCGGTTTCGTGTTCTTTATCCGCTCTGTGAAAATTTTATCGAGATTGAATGTGCCGGTTTGGACAAATCCGGGAACGGCGTGTCCATGATTCGGACTGAAACAGAAATAGGTGGCTCCGCTGTTGTTGTTATCATTGATAATTATTCCGTCGGCGGATAATAAATCGCTGTTTTTTGCATACCGGTTTTTTACAATATCAATCATTCCCTGATCCAGAGGACAAAGCATCCGGTCATCGGTAGTCATTCCAAACATATTGACAATCACATACTTTTCCAATTCGTTTTTGTACCAAAACGAATGTTTGTCCGCCGCATTGATTTGAAGGTCAAGTACAATTTTTACTCCAAGCGTCCTGCACTCGTTGATTGCAGCAGCCAAACCGTCTATTCCTTTTATATCGTTTTGGTTATCCGGCGCTCTCCATCCATTGACATCAAGCGCTGAAACTCCGTATTTGCGGCATTCTTTAGCCAAATCGACCAGTTCCTGCGCAGTTGAAACCGTAACCTGCTGCCACGTATAAGGTTCTTTTATCCAATTAGAATCATTGACTTGCTTTATCGCGGTTTCTTTCCAACTTTTGTATTGATCCACCCCTTTGCGCCAAGCGCCTTCATAAAAAGATAAATCAAAAGGAACAAGATTTCGTGACTTATCGGGAGGTGTAAAGCAAAACCGATTCACTTTAAAAGGAATCCTTACTGTTTGTCCATCCATTTCTTCCGACCGGGGATTAAGGTTGCTATATTCCCAGCCCGGTATTAGTTCATGAGAGGCTACTATCAGCTCTTCGGGAACGACTTGTTCGCTGAATCCAATGATTCCTTGGTCATCGTTTCGCATTGATATATAAGCGCTTTCGGGAAGCGTAACGGATTGGGTGGGATAGTCGGTTCCCCAATACCCCTGTTCATTGACAAAAGAGGGATATAGTTCCTTCGTTTGATACATGGACTCACAAACAAAACGTTGGGTTGTATCAGGAATTGACATTTCGCCCCAAAGGGGCCATGCGATATATTCTACCGTGTAAATACTGTCATTATTAATGATTTCACCCGAATATCGAAGTCCGTCTTTTGACAATTCAACGCTACCGGTAAAAGTAATGTTTAAAGGTTTATTCAGTAATTTCGACTTCAAGGAAGTCCACGTAAAAGTGATTTTATTTTCGGATACTTCAATTTTGGGCGGGAGTTGGTCACTCCCTTCCACTAAATGAAATCGTTTCCATTTCAGGGGGACAAGCATTTCAAACGATTGACCTAACTGTTTACGATAAATAACATTCCACCCGGTCTTTTTATTCACTAATTGGATGAGGGAACCGTTATTGGGATCAAATGCAGCTAATAAATGGTTATTTTCCAACTTTAGTTCTTTTTGCTTAGCGCCTGTCGTCCCGATGGAAGGTGTTTGCGCTTTTATATTAAGTATTTGTATTATTAATAAGCATAGTATGCATCCTGCTAAAAATTTTACTTTACGTTTCATATTTTCTTAATTATTTTCCTAAATAAGTAACGACGCTCCGAGCCGGAATAGTAATTTTTGCTCCTTGTTTAACAGAGGCTTGCGGCTTTAGATTATCTCCTTCCTTATCCGATGTTTGATAAGGTTGCCAGCTTTTGACATTTCTATTTTTCAGTTCCAAATTGAATGACTTATCTGCATTTGAATAATTAATAACGACAACAGCTACCGTCCCATTCGTATTTTGATAAGCGGAAACCATTAAGGCGAACTGGTCTGTATCGCCATCGTCCACTCGTATTTGATTGGAATTGTATGCGGCAACTCCCAGACGAATGGCATTGGGACGAATAAAACGGCTGTAATTACCCAGCGTCCACATCAGCTTCGAATCTTCAATTGTCCCGTCAAGCAATGTATGGTTCGGCTTTGAATGAATCAGACCGTCTTTATAATCTCCTGTAGCTACCGACCGCCACCATTGCCAAGCCGAAGCATTGGCATAAACCAAATCATGATGAATAATGCGTGCAACATAAAGCGCGGTTTTCATGGTTCGATCAAAACCTCCGCCTTCACCGATTTCTTTATCATTGCCCATGATGCATAATTCGGTTTCCCAAAATCCCAAGTCGTATTTTTTCAAAGAATCGCCCAATTGTTTCCGGATATTGCGTAAATCGGATAATGGGGTATCCGTCCAGTAACTGTGTCCGACTAACATTTTAGGTACATTGGACAAATAGCCTATATAGGTAGATGAACTATCGGGAGTAAAGAAAGATTGAATCTGATTGCCTCTCACCGGTCCGGTCTGGGGATGCGTGCTGAAAAGGCAATGATAATCAAAAGATTCTGTGAGTAAAATTTTAGAATCAATTCCTCTGCGAACAAATTCCTGATTGATTTCTCTTGCCGTTTTTGCAATTTCCTGATTGGTTGCAGGCGAACCTTCCTGTTTGGGTCCCACCCAATTCCAATGTCCGTCGGGTTCGTTAAACGGACAAATATAATTAAGCGTAATGCCTTCATGCTGCTTCAGACCTTCAATTACATCGGCAATGAATCTGGCAAAATCTTCATATTTATCTTCTTTTAGGTTGAAAGAACAACCTTCCCGTCCGGTATTGGTGGCTAAACCGTTTTGAGTCCAATAAACGGGGGGTGAAAGGATAAAGCCCAGAAATTGTTGAACGCCCCGTTGTTTGGCTAATTCCAAAAACCGGCGTTGCCCTTTTTGCTTTGTCCAATCATACGTTCCATCCGGTAACAAAAAACATTCCGACCGCGTCCACAGGTTTCCTATCTGACTTTTTTCCCCTTGTTCGGCGCTTCCTGCTCCGATATTAAACCGCCAGAGCGAAAGACCGATTCCTTTGGGTTGTCCATTTGCATCATTTTCCGTACTGAAAAGCCAATCAGCGATTTGATTTGTTTTCTTATCATCCCATAAACCGATGAACTGCATGCTCCAACCATCCGATGCAGAAAAATTGTTAATAACTTGATGCTTCTCTTCGGGCAACACCACAAAGCGAACTATATCTTTTTTTTCGGGCGGGTCTGCTCCAAGACCGGTTTGAGCTTTTGCTTGCGATAAAAACAACAATAACAAAACAGGAATTAATAGCGTTTTCATTTTTTATATTTGCCTTACAAGTTGTAGAACGAACATTATCTTAACATAAATAGAATGCAAAACCGATTTTCTGCGTCAAAAATATTATTTTTCTTTTTATTATACAAACAAATATTCATTATTTAACATTATTTAACCGGATTCATTTTTGAATCAGATATTCACAATATATGTCTAAAGTCATTTATTTTATCCACACTATTAATAAAATACATACTGTAATTGAATTTTTAACACGAAAAAGGTTTACTTCAAATTTTAGTTACTACTTTTGCATAATATTTTAAACGATTCCATTAATAATTAAATTTTTTATGTATGGAAAAGACTATTTTATCGCTCATTGTTTTCACATTTATTGCGAATGTGTCGGCGCAACTTAAAGTTGATGCTTCTGGAAATGTAGGGATTGGCGGGGTTTTAGGCACAATCAGCAATGTTCCTATTAGTTTTAAGGTGAATGGTTCATTGGCAGGGTTTACCGGAAATTCTACCACCGGCAATGTTTCTTACGGATTTGGTTCTTTGCTTAATACGTTAACAGGGACTTATAATACTGCTATCGGCAGTAGCGCGCTTGCTTCCAATACTACGAACGGGACTTCGACCGGCAACTATAATACCGCTATGGGTAGTAGTGCGCTTTATTACAATACTTACGGTAGTAGCAATACAGCCACTGGCACTTGTGCGCTTTATATAAACACGATCGGCAGCAGTAACACTGCTAATGGTCATCAAGCGCTTATAAATAATACAATTGGGAACAGTAATACCGCAGTTGGTTTTCAGGCGCTTTCTTCCAATACGACCGGAAGCAATAATACTGCTATTGGTTATTATTCCGGCGCTAATAACCCCAACAATCTAACTAATTCTACAGCCGTTGGCTTTGCAGCCGCGTGTACGGCAAGCAATCAGGTTATTATTGGCAACACCAGCATTGGACAGATTGGCGGTTATACTACTTGGTATAATTTTTCTGACGTTCGGGGAAAGAAAAACGTTCAAGCAAATGTGCCGGGACTTACCTTTATCAATCTTTTGCAACCGGTTACCTACAATTTGGATTTAGACGCTGTGGACAATTTATTGGGAATTGACAAAGCTAAAAAGGATCAAATGGATAAGGATATGCCACAGGAGTTGAAAGACAAAAACGAAAAGGCGAGAAAGGATAAACAGGATCAGGTGCAGACCGGTTTTGTGGCTCAAGATGTGGAAAAAGCAGCGAAAAAGGTAGGTTACAATTTCAACGGTGTGAATGTTGATGAAAAAGGCATCTATAGTTTGAGTTATGCCGAATTTGTTGTGCCTTTAGTGAAAGCCGTGCAGGAGCTGAGCGAAAAAAACGACCAACTGCAGGAACAGGTGAATGAATTGACCGGATTAGTCAACAAACTAACAGGAAAAGATGCTGACGCAAGCGCTTTGAGAAGCGACAACAGCAATTCTTCCTTAACGAATTTACCGAATTTGGCAGACGGCGCCTCCGCTTCTTTGGAGCAAAATACTCCAAACCCTTTTAATCATTCTACCATTGTGCGCTATTTCTTGCCGGAAACTTGCACCTCGGCGAAGATTTTAATTACCAATTCAGGGGGTAAAGTTGTCAAGCAAATACCGCTTTCCGCCGCCGGCGGGAAAGAAAGCATAACGATACATGGCGGTTCTATGCCGGCGGGCGTTTATTTATACTCGTTGATTTGTGATGGGAAAGTGGTGGATACGAAAAGGATGGTGTTGACAAAATAAACTGTGACATGAAAACAAAATTCTTGATATTTATGCTATTCCTTTCATTTGTGGCAAGCAGTTTGTCTTCTTGTCAAGACGAAATATCGGATGCCTCAGGTTCCTGGGTATGCATCCCTGAGCCGGATGTTTCCATTACACTTACTTTTAAATCGGGAAAAGCGTATGTAAATACTTCCCCTCTAAATTTAATAGATTCAATGCCTTCAGGTAATTCATATTTATTTTTTAATAGTGAGCAATTTACTGTACGTGGCAATAAATTGTACACAGTTGATGTTACTGATCTTGTTATTCCTCATAATCCCGAATTCCTTGCTTTTGTTGGAACATTGTTGTCT
>Ga0123354_10010338_pt1 | contig 14368 bp, 11 predicted proteins | sample TergutLab28metaG_2_FD_97872 | JGI IMG/M metagenome (GOLD analysis project Ga0123354, IMG submission 97872) | Labiotermes labralis P4 segment gut microbial communities from Petit-Saut dam, French Guiana - Lab288 P4 | ecosystem: Host-associated > Arthropoda: Insects > Digestive system > Gut ... | reverse complement strand
ACCCCCCCCCCCCTCCCCAACATGGAGGGTCAGGGTATCTTTCTTTGTGCAGCAACGGTGGCCCTACAGTCCAGCAACTTGACGGTTGCCGTCGTAATACCCAGCTTGACTAAGCCGAGATATCAAAAGGTATCAGAACAGTTCCATCACACGTGACAACGTGTCCACTTATTCTTACCCTCATTTTCTTTCATGGCGCCTCGGCCCATTTTCGGGCCATGGCCGCCTCGCTGAAAAGGTTTCGAGGCAACTGAGTTTTCATGAAATGGGGATGTCAGCCCCACGACCAACCCCCCCTCCCCAACATGGAGGGTCAGGGTATCTTTCTTTGTGCAGCAACGGTGGCCCTACAGTCCAGCAACTTGACGGTCGCCGTCGTAATACCCAGCTTGACTAAGCCGAGATATCAAAAGGTACAAATAGCGAATTCAGATAACATAAAATTCTCTACTACTTTCTCTCAAGTCGTGATATTTCACATAAAAGTTCTGCAGATCGTATAAACTGCCATGAGACAGAGAGTGTTATGGAAGACCGGTACGCAACGTTTCAGTGTCGATGGAGTATCAGTCACGAATAAAGTTACATTCTTCTGCAGTCCGACGCTGTACAGTTTCGTATACACGTACTGATGTTTTGGAGAAACCCGCCACCACCATCTTCATGGTAGAAGAATTTTGCCATTAAAAAAAAAATGGAACCCAACAGTTTCGACGGCCGCATTCTACTTGCAGACGCGAAAATTTCAAATCTCGCTTTATAGAAACCGACATTATTGCTGTAACAAAACGCCATGTTGCAGAGGCGCACATGGAGCATGACTGTACTCGTACAATTAAGTGATTGAGTAACATTGGATTTACATACAGGTATCTGCTTAACTTCACACAATGCCTACCAGAGGTGTGGCGGGGGGGGGGTTTCAAATTACCGGAGCCCGACTGCGTTACGTATGTTGTCTTTCTCGGCAGTATCATAATTCTTACAAATTAACCCTTCCAGACCAAGGTCAAGTCACTCAGCAACAGAGTGTCAAGCCTTTCCGATTTGACGTCAAGATTTTTAGCCTCTCCGGCCTTGCTTGGAGGCCAGAAATAATCAGACCAGCTCTCGGCGGCTCTGACTTCACACTCCGGCCGTGTTTATTGCTAAGGAAAGAGAACTTAAAATGACCCCTCGTACACTAAATACGAGGTGTGTATTTGACGTTACTAAATCTTCCGAAGTTACACAAGAGGCCAGATTTCCGTCGCGGTGCATTTTACGTCTTCCTTCTAGTGAGATGTGGGGCAGCGTACAGTGATAGCCTGTTAACGACGTTTCGGAAAAACGTATCGGTCACATTTTTAAAAGTCATGTAGTCCCTCACAACATCAACATCAGAGCAGAGCTTTGGGAAGTTCGTTTGTACTCCAACGGTATTACCACGAAAGCAGAAACATAAAGACGACTGGAAAGGATGGACAGAGGAAGTAAGAGATAAGAAAAACAAATTAATGTTAAAGAATGACGAAAATTCGTGAAAGACAAACAGAAGAATTTAAGTGCGAAAGGAAGCGAATAAAATCCAAAATAATATATATATATATATATATATATATATTACAAAAAAAACAAAGCGGAAGAAAAAGAAAGAATTAAGACTGGCTCAAGGCCCGTGCGAGCGTAAAACTGCGCCTGAGGCAACGATAAATTTCAACCAACCCCACCCCCAAGAAAACACACACACAGACAGGTACATTGTCTCAAAAATACGCCTAAATTAATAACATGCAGTCCCCAGACGTTGTGAAATTTGCATAAGAGGCGAAGAAAAAAAAAGCTGTAAAACGCGACGCTCCAAGATTGCGCAACAGCGCTGACCATGACTGGCGTTACTCAATCAGCGGAAAGCGGTCAGGTCCCCTTGTCAAAACACAGCAGTCATAAGTACAGAGGGCGTCCCTGACGTCACGATCAAGCCACAATGCTTGTGACGTCAGCACAACTAACATGAGAGTAAATCGTCATTAAAAGTAAAGAAGACGGTAATATTTCATTTCACTTTCACAACTTGCGTGCGAGGATCCAGCACAGCGTGCCGCATCGGCACACCTAACTACATTCGAGATTCCAGGCTTCTGCCGCGGTGTAAACGACAACTTCGCTCTTCTGCGATGTTATGCGGCATAGATCCGTAGTTGCCGGCGTTTCGGTGCAACCTATCCGTCCCATTTTTAGGGTCCAGCAGTCCAAGACACGTTTTGGGGAAACATATCCGTCCCATTTTTCAGTGTCAAGCAGTCCAAGAGACGTTTCGGGACTACCTATGCGTCCCATTTTCAGTGTCAAACAGTCAAAGAGACGTTTCGGGACTACCTATCCGCCCCACTTTCAGTGTCAAGCAGTCCAACAGACGTTTCGGGACTACCTATCCGCCCCACTTTCAGTGTCAAGCAGTCCAACAGACGTTTCGGGACTACCTATCCGTCCTATTTTCAGTGTCAAGCAGTCCAACAGACGTTTAGGGACCACCTATGCGGTCCCATTTTCAGTGTCAAGCAGTCCAAGAGACGTTTCGGGACTACATATCCGTCCCATTTTCAGAGTCCAGCAGTACAAGAAACGTTTCGGGAAAACTTATCCGTCCCATTTTGTGTCAATCAGTATAACAGACTTTCGGGACAACCTAGCCATCCCATTTTCTGGGTCTAGCAGTCCAAGAAACGTTTCGGGAAATCCTATCCTTCCCATTTTTAGGTTCAAACACTCCAACAGACGTTTAGGGAAAACCCATCCGTCCCATTTTCAGGGTCCAGCAGTCCGAGACACGTTTCGGGAAAACCTATCCGTCCAATTTTTAGGGTCAAGCAGTCCAAGGGACGTTTCGGGACAACATATCCGTTCCATTTTCAGGTCAAGCAATCCAACAGACGTTTCGGTAAAACGTACTGCTCCCATCTTCAAGGGTTAAGCAGTCCAATAAGAATTTTTCCTTGAATTGCTTCACCCAAAAACATGGGAACGAAACGTTGTCCCGCAACGTCAGTAACTGTCAGTGTACGTTGCGTAACATCCCAGAGAGGAGAGGATCTCATTAACTAGAATCATCGATGTTTAGAACTATGTTCTATTGCTTCGAATTTGGGACAAAACGGATCCCAATCATGATCCCCACCCCACCCCCTCTGGAATTTTCGTCTTCCTGAGTTGTTGCTGACCAATGCACGAATACTGCACTGGCTGAGGGAACAACTCAAAATACGCTGGTTTAAGTTAATTTAGCGAAAGAAGAAACGAGGAAATTTGAAGGAAGGGCACTGAAATTATTAAAGCACTGCTGTACGAGAATTGCTAATTTTGACGCGAATGTCAGCAGCAGACTAGTGGATCTCAACCGGTGGGCCGCGGCGCACACGAGAGTGTCGCGAGGCTTAGAACAGAATAATAATTACATGCAAGTGAACGAAAAACTGAAAAATTTTAAAGAATTAAACTAATAAATTTATTCTTTTTGGCACGTAAAAAATAGTTACGGAAAGTCTGAAGCAACGCAATTACCGGACATGCCAACGAGAACCGTCATGAATGTTCCAGCAGCAGACACTTCGGAGTGCTGTATTACAAATACATACGGACACTTCAGGATACGACTAAGGACTCTAAAATAGTAAGCATGTGTACATAAGGCAGCGACTTGAAGAGACATGAAACACTTCAGAGGTAGCACAAGCAGCCATGTAAATAACCCTTTGAAAAATTCGGATAACTAACCTCATGAAGCAGAGTCCTTCCTCAGAAGCTAACAGTTCCTCACCTGGTCAAAAAAATTCCCTTTCCCCCAACCCCCCCCCCCTCCCCACATATTATGAAACCCGAAGGTTCATTCTCCCATTGACACGAGCCCGCCATCTGTCCCTACCCTGACCCAATCCGGTCCAATCCCAATTCTCAAAGGTCCACTTTAACTTTATCTTCCCATCTATGCCTACGCATCCAAAGCGGTCTCTTTCCCTCGAGTTTCCCCACCAAAACTCCCGTACGCACATCTCCTGTCTACCATACGTGCAACATGCCCCAGCCCATCTCATTATTCTCGACCTGATCAACCGAAAAATATTTGGTGAGGAGTACAGAACATACAGCTACTCGTTAAGCAGTCTTCTCCACTCCCCTGTGTTCTCGTCCCTCTTAGAGAAAACGTTAATGCATGCCGATTACAAATATCAACCCGTTAATCTTGTTTACGAACATGATGGCTATTTATTCCGAAAGATCACAACGAAACACACTACACTACTTATGAAATACTTCATAAATGTTATCACAGAAAACGCTGACGATTCTGACAAGTATTCGGGACGTATCCGTTTCGCATCGCGGGCGAAACACTAGTCGTCTAGCCCTTCCGTTTACACGGATGTTGGCTATTTGATAGTCATCACTAAACGACAGGTTCTTTGGGTTGGTTACTAACACAACAATAGGCACAAAGGGGGAAGACTGCAGCGAACGCTCTCGCCACACAATGTGCGTAGGGTAAATAGGTAAAGGTTTCCCTTTCCCCGCCATCAAGGTAGACGGGAGAAGTAGATCTACAGCTCCACATATTCCTAACGTCGGCACGAGATGGAGATGAGTGGTTAACTTCACGTCCCAGACGTCTTACCCCCCGAGAAAGAGTCCACTGCACAGCATACAGTGTGGGCTGGGTCTAGAGTTTTTGGGCCGTTCAGCCTGTGGCGTTGTAGCTATACCCGTTCCAACACGACAACGCTCCTCGCTTCTAACATTCGAACGTAAGATTGTCTACGCAGCTGACTGGAAAGAAAAGGGAAGTACGCTGGAGGAGGGAACGTAAGACCTAGAGGGGGGATTGGGATTTTGTTGATCCATGGGTCGAGTATAGTCGGTTGTGGCTAGATTAATCGGTTCAATCTAGTTTCAATGCAGTATACGCGTGTTAGCACAACTCTGAGAAGTAGCCCTTGACAGGAAAGTGAACTGTTCGTCACTGAAGAGATAACAAATGACAAAATGTTTGAATTTACCATGGGGTGGGGGGGTTTTTTGCGCGATACGGGGAAACATGCACCGGAAATGCTGAACATAAAAGGAGTACCGATAAGACAGTCGATTACGCAAAAGTGAAAGAAAAGTCTTGGCGCCTGATTTCGTGGAACAGAACGTCGGATCGCGACGGACGAATTTGCCGCTGCACCCCGGTATTAAGGTATCCGGACGGAATGAACTGGCTGTGGACCTGGCATTCTAGGACGAGGTTAGTTCGTTCTGATATCCACACAAATGCCACAAACGCACCTTGTGGGCAGAACGCATGATGTCTACTATGTTAATGCGTGGTGGTACATCAGGTAATCTAATTTAATCGACGTGCATAAAACGTTATGAATTCCAAAATTAAAAAAAAAAAATCCAAAACCCTCTTTTAGCCCCTTTCGACTTGTGTTTAACAATATATGAAATACAGCTCACGCACCAATTTATGAGGCAGGACGTATACCCGCTTCATAACCTGTGGTTCTGGCCTGATTTTCCCTACTTTCAATACCGCCCCATGATAATCCGCCAGCATGAAGCAAAAAGATTGAAATACCTGATTCTACACATATCTTCCCCAACCCCAAACCCACCCCAACAGAAATATTTATTACGCGAATGTTTTATATTACGACTACAAATGATGGGAACGTTAATTTCCGCTAGGATCTTAAATTCAAAATAAGCCAGTCTCGTTCAAGCAGAATTACTGATTCCATCTTTAATTTCCTAATAGTCTCATGTACCACAGTATCCTATGATGTAAATTACATTGAAACAAAAGAATTGTAGGCAAGCACGTTGATATATCAGATCCGTTACAATAACTGGCCTGTATGCACCGGCCGTTTGTGTTTGTTAAGTCATCCCACGCACAAACTCTGGCCATGATGCAGCACATTACGTACGAGTTTTTGGGCTCAGCATGGACAATTTTTACAGCAATCAAACCACATAACAAGTGACTACTACTGTACGGGACGGATGACAAACATAGTTGTGCTACAATTACCGGCAAGTGCTGAGAGGTTTTCTCCATAGTAGCTACAACTGAGAGAGATTTTCTCCACAGCAGCTACAACTGAGAGCGATTTTCTCCACAGTAGCTACAACTGAGAGAGATTTTCTCCACAGTAGCTACAACTGAGAGGTTTTCTCCACAGTAGCTACAACTGAGAGAGATTTTCTCCACAGTAGCTACAACTGAGAGAGATTTTCTCCACAGTAGCTACAACTGAGAGATTTTCTCCACAGTAGCTACAACTGAGAGATTTTCTCCACATTAGCTATAACTGAGAAGGATTTTCTCCATAGTAGCTGCAATTGAGAGAGGTTTTCTGAACAGTAGCTACAACTGAGAGAGAGATTTTCTCTACAGTAACTACAACTGAGGGAGATTTTCTCCACATTAGCTACAACTGGGAGAGATTTTCTCCACAGTAGCTACAACTGAGAGAGAGATTTTCTCTACAGTAACTACAACTGAGGGAGATTTTCTCCACACTAGCTACAACTGAGAGAGATTTTCTCCACAGTAGCTACAACTGAGAGAGATTTTCTCCACAGTAGCTACAACTGAGAAAGGTTTCCTGCACAATAGCTACAACTGAGAGAGATTTTCTCCACAGTAGCTACAACTGAGAGAGATTTTATCCACAGTAGCTACAACTGTGAGAGATTTTCTCCACAGTAGGTACAACTGAGAAAGGTTTCCTCCACAGTAGCTACAACTGACAGAGGTTTTCTCCACAGCAGCTACAAATGAGAGAGAGATTTTCTGCACAGTAGCTACAACTGAGAGAGATTTTCTCCACGGTAGCTACAACTGAGAGTGATTTTCTCCACAGTAGGTACAACTGAGAGAGATTTTCTCCAGAGTAGCTATAACTGAGAGTCGCCAAACGGATTTTCAACCTTTAAAGACGGAAATTAAATTATACTTAACAAGACAGGCAAGATACGTATAAACGAAACGTGGAGGCGCGTTCATGTAACCACTGATGCCGCGGAAAAGCAATAAGTATTCCTTATTCTGAGTGTCTATCTGCAGCCTTAGTTACCCAGCACGCAAAGCTCAAAGGCCGTATTATATTGTCGTCCGTGTCCTGTCTGGCTGCACCACATTTTTCCACATTATCTCAAAATGACACTATTGTTGAGAAAAAAAATGCTTCTGAAAATAAAATGTATTTTGATTTCTGTACATATTTGGTCCGAAAAATTTCCCGTACCAAGAAGACTTGAGCGAGATATCATTATAAACGTAAAAAGGTCTTCGTTTAGAGTACCCGTTATTCTTGTCAGACTTTAATGGAACTTGGATCATCAAAGCAAGGGACGCCAGAAGAATAACAGCAGCAGTAATGAAATACATGAGAAGAACAGCAGGATACACTCGGACAGATTACAATACAAATGCACAAATTGCAAAGGAGTTAAAAATAACGCCAATTTTGGACAAATTACTGGAATACAACAGAAGCTGGATGCAACATGTAAATAGAATGCCTCGAAACAGATTACCCAGGGTAATGAAATACTACTCCCCAACTGGCAGAAGGAATCATGGTAGACCTTTGAGGAGACTTCTGGATACGTGAGACCGGAAAGGGTAAACAAGTGGCCCAACTCCATGACAGATATATGATGATGGTGTTACTCTTGTCATATTTAACGGAACTTGGATTTTAGCAACATATTTTCGAAAATCTTCAAATATCAAATTTCAAGAAACTCCTTCCGGTGGGCGCCGAGGTGTACCTTGCAGACAGACGGACAGATAGGCACGACGAAGCTAACAGTCACTTTTCGTAACTCTGCGAAAGCGCTAAAATATTCAGTCCGTACCGCACAGTAGACACTCTCCGTCTCGGTTATAAAAACCACTCAGTTAATGCTGTGTTAGGAAGTTAATCTCTATTTGTTCTTAGACCCGAACAAAACACATGTTAATGCACTGTCCGGATAAAACGTAGAATTCCAGAGTTAAAACCCGATGTACATAAAGTAAAAGACCGGTCTTTAAAGGATTAACGCAGATCACCTATCAGTAGCTTTTTTTTTAATGTAACGAGCTATTTAGCAGATAAAACTTATGGACAAACACATTTTCACATGACAGTTCAGTTTGCAGGCTTCATGCCAATCATAAACAATAAAATCACAGTATTACACTTTCTCTATTGAGTTATACAAAAAAAAAAGTCTTTTGTGGTGGGGGGGGGCCATGTTCGTCAGTCTGTCCCTTCGTCTCTCTCTCTCTCTCTCTCTCTCTCTCTCTCTGGCCCTGCAATAGTGCCCACAGCGCTCGATTGATGACTTCATAGCTCGACAAGCGAAACTTTCACTGAAATTTGCAGGGCAACTGATTTTTCAGCCATACTGAAAAACAGGTCCATTTTACTTGAATTCCTTAAAAGATAGCAAGGCAACTCAGTCACCCTAGTAACCAATATGGTCTAATGCGTTGGTTATTTACGAACACTATCCCAAGTAAATCGCAACGAACACACGAACCGAAGGTTATGTACTCCATTACAGAGTACCTACTTTTTTTCCGATCTTGTCCCATAAGTACCCCCGTATTACTTAACAGCACAGTCGGTATAGCGACTCGCCACAGGCGGGACGGTTAGGCGTTCGATCCCCCGTGCAGAAAAGAGATTTTCTCCTCTCTACACCCGCACAGAGCTGCACTATGGCCCACCCAGCCTCCTGTACAACGGCTAATGGCGCCCTTTCCTGGGGGTAAAGCGGCCAGGGCGTGAAACTGACAATCCACCCCATCTAGTGCCGAAATTCAGAATGGATTCAGCTACACCCCTGCTCTCCTCTGTGCAGTAATGGCATGTTATCTACAAAACTTTACCTTTTACTTTTAGTCATCATTCCACGCTACTCTTTGGCCGGGACAGCTCAGTCGATATAACGACTCGCTACGGGATGGACGGTCCGGGGATCGTAACCCGGTGAGGGCGGTTTTTCCGCACCTATCCAGCCTCCTATAAAGTGGGTAATGGGTCTCTTTGCCGCGGGTAAAGCGGCCGAGATGTGGCGCGGACCATCCACCCCCATCTAGCGACGAGGTTAAAGAAAGAGTACAGCTATACCTCTACTCCCCCTCTGGGCGTTCGTGGCCGGTTCTATGGTGAACTTTCCCTTTACCTTTACTCTTTTGCCCTAAGTTTGAGGGCTAGAAGAACACGGCGCTGAGGGAAAAGTAGCAGTGATAGGGGAAATATAACCATAAAATTAACTGAAGTAAGCTCGGGTGATGAAAAGAAGTCCCACGGATGGTGAGGAAGACGGCGCAAAGGACCCCCAAACCCCACTTGCACCTGTCGCTAGTGAAGCTTACAGCGTGGCTAACACTACCAGCAGACGTAAACAGAATAGTTAGATTGGAGTGTATTACACGGACGAATGCTGGAGGAGGAAGGGCAACAGTCGAGGGACACGCGGATGGGTTTTCTTGCGTTGCTTCAATGTAATCAATAACACTCTTAGAATAGACGTCTAGCGTACCTCAGTGGATCCCCCAACAATCAGTACGTCATTGTGTTGCTACCGTACGTTTACACCTTGCCCAAATTGACCCCTAAAGTGCGGTTCACGAAGCCCGTCTAGCTGACAAACCCTGGTACGGCATCAAGCAGAAGCCTGCACTCACACCAGATGACCTTCCCACTGTCACAACGTCTCTTGCATAACTGCATAATTCTGCGGCATATCTCCTTTAAACTGTCCCTGTGTACAGAAGCTCTATCGCACAGAAAGCCTGCAATCACTTTTAACAGCTGCCGTACTCAGGCACACGTTAAACGGGACACCTGTACCTTGCAGCTGAAAGACCTCTATCAACGGATGGCTTATGACCATTGATTGTCATCAAACAATGCTTATGACCATTGTTTGTCGTCAAACAACCATCTACGCTGTGCGAAACTACGTGCAAAACAAGTCCACAGATCCCCATGAAAGACACATGAAGTTATTGGAGTATATTTGATCCATTTCTCTGCATAATTCCCTCAGCCACCTCCGTAGAATAACACGAGAGTATAGGTAGAAATGTGGCTTGCCTATCAGTAAACGTTTGATGAATATTTCTCGACAAGAAAAGATACCGCCCTAGCGACCAGTTACACAACCATGGTGATTCACACATCTGACTGACCAACCGTTTTAGACAATTTAACAAAACTACGAGTATTCTAGGGGCACGCGGTGGCTCATTTGGTTGTGGCACTGCACTACAAGGTCGCGGCCTCAATTCCCGAAGGTGTCATCGGAATTTTTCATTGACTTAATCCTTCCGGCCGCACTGTGGCCCTGGGGTCGAATAAGCCCCAAACAGAAATGAGTACCAGGAATATTTCCTGGGGGAGGAGAGGTAAAGGCGGCCGAATGTCTTGAAATCTGGAAGCTTCAACTTCCTGGAAACCTCAGGGCCTGTCCAGGTCTGTTTAGGGATTGTTTTTACGTGTATTTAAGCATCATGGATTCCACACCAAAGGAGATGCAAGGTAAAAAAAATAAATATTCTAAACGTAACACCTGATTCATGCAAGGAGTTCCAGAAAGAACGCTGAATGTATACAGCATGGGTAAAAAGGTAAAGTGATCTCATTACAGGCCTGGTGTGGCCCAGAGGGTGGGTAGAGGTATAGCTCTACTCTTCCATTACCGCGGCACTAGAAGGGGGTGAGTGGTCAGCAGCACGCCCCGGCCGCACTTTACCCCCGGAAATACCCCGTACCCATTGTACAGGAGGCTGGGTGGGCCCCAGGGTCGGTCTGGACGGGCGGAAAATCTCGTCCCCACCGATTCGATCCCGGACCGTCCAGCCCGTAGGCAGTCGCTATACCGACTGAGCTACCGGCCCACATACAGCAGGGGTATGAAAATTTATATCTTCCAAAAATCTAGAAGCCACGTCATGAAGCATGGTCCACACCGAGAAGCCACAAATATTAGTTGCCTCCTTATACAATTTTGTGGCCCTGACAGCCTAGTGCCCGGGATTTGTGCACTCCGGTCTAGGGTGTAAGGAACAAACTAGTAAAATGTTATGAGTACAGCTTTGTACGGTACTGCAACATTTCGGAAAGTACATCACAAATACTTTAAAGGTTTTGAAATGTGTTGCTGCAGAAGGACGGAGATCAGTTCGACCGATCGTGTAAAAATGGAGTATTACACAGAGTGAAGGGGGAAAGGAGTATTCTACATACAATAAAAAGAAGGAAGGCTACCTGGATTGGTCACATTTTGCGTAGGAACTGCCTTCTCAAACATTATTGCAGGAAATATACAATAAATGATAGAGGTGACGAAAACACGACGAAGAAGATGTAAGCAGCTACGGGATGGCCTTAAAGAAAACGAGTGGATATAGGAAATTGAAAAAGAAAGCACTAGATCGCACTCTGTGGAAAACTAGCTTTGGAAGGTTCTCTCGACCTGACGTAAGACGGATCGGATACTGACTGAACGGTTTAGAGAATACGATCTTCATGTTCTCACGGCTATGAATATTAAAATCGCTGACTAGTGGGCAAATAAGTTCAGCCAAAATAAAAGGTATCCTTGCCGAGGTTAGATACCGTCACCTCCCCAAACATGTCTGCAGTGTTACCACTAAACCAACTTCTCCAACCCCACTTTCGCTGCTGGTGTAATTACTAAAGGGGAAGAGCAGGCAAAGAAATTTAGACAGTTCTGATGTCTCCAGTGAAATAAGATTCATGCTCGGGAACAAAATAACATGTAAAGAGAAAGTACAATGTCCCTATCAACGCCTTTAAGGCATACAGGAGTGGAGGTATAGCTCCACTCACTTTTAACCTCGGTGCTAGAGGGACCTGAGTCGTCAATCTGAAGCCCCTGCCCCTTCACCCCTGGAAAAGAACATGATATCCACTGAATAAGAGGCTGGTTGGACCCCACAGCTGGTCTGGACTTTTTTTTGAAAGGAAGCAAATTTCGTGCTCCTGCCGGGATCCGAACCCCGGATCGTCCAGCCCGCAGCGTAGTCAATCAACATTGAGCATTCATATGAAATCCTACAGATACTAGTGGGCCAGAAAAACACCCCTGCAACACATCAGCCCCAAAACATCCCCACTCTGCTTGGTGTTACAAAAGTAGATAATGAACCTGACAGCCAGACTAAACCCATATGGACGGTGCCAAATTCTCTCTTTCCAAATACATCTGTGCACACAAGGGAGGAGAGAGAGACAGAGAGATGGTCACGAAGCTGAAAAGCAAATACTGCCCATTCAAGACGTCGGTAAGACAGGACGCTGCAACGGGTTTATTTGAACCCCAACGTTATAGCTACTCTATTCTAAGTCATATTTTCCCCGTATATCTTCCTCTGCCTTCTGTACAAACAAATCCGTATCACAGGACAATGCAGTATTTCTGTAAGATCTTCGCTCTTGTGGGATGTGAAGCAGCGTAGGTTTGTAGTCAGTTACCGACGTTTCGGGACAAACTATCTTTCCCTCTTCAAGAGTCAAACAGTCCACAACATATATGTGGTCCCGAAACGTCGGGAATTACCTACCAAACTACGTTGCGTCACATCCCAGTAGACGGAAGATCCCAGTTACACCGCGGCGGACGCCTAAAAGGTCGCTGAAGACACCAATGGTGGTCTAGACATTACGTGCGGTATCTCCGAGCGTCTAACATTAAAATGTAACACACAAAGCCGGTCCCAGTGGCCGCGCGGTGTAATGCGTGGGTGTGCGGCCGCTCGCTTGCTGGGATTGCGGGTTCGAATCCCGCAGGGGGCATGGATGTCTGTCTCTTGTGATTGTAGCGTGTTACGGGCCGATCACTCCAGAGGAGTCCTACCGAATGTGGTGCGTCTGAGTGTGATCGTAAAGCCTCGACAATGAGGAGGTTCTGGCCAACTAGGGGCCGTTGGATACGGGGAAAAATAATATATAACACAAAAATGGTGAGTTGTAATAGAATTTCACTGAGCAAGACACCCCTGACTGTCTAAAATTAATTAAATCAGCAATGCACACAAAGAACGCTTCTGTCAACGCGCTCATGACACAGTGTTAAATGTTCGTCCATCATACCCGAATACCAGTCTGTGTTGGAATCGTTCAGAAGGTCTAACAATATTTCCCCCCTCGGGCTGTATTTACCATAGAAGATAAAAACCGACAACATATTGCCAAAGACCCAGGTGCTACTACACAAAGGGATGTCACTCAGGGAATCGTACAAGGACGAAAACACAGTTTGTATATTGTTGTAAGGCAGAACCTGTGACCTCGATTTTATATACCACCTGGGTACACTGCTAGATAACGCCCATCTAGACAAGTTCCTTGTCGCCAAAGTAGAACGGTGTCTCCAGCTTGTAAATTACTCGTATATTTCAAGACATAAGATAATCACAGGCAAACATGGTAGGTATGTTCACGCATCATCGCCAGAATATACGACGAAATCAACATAGAGTCAAAACCCGATACAACGCCAGGCTCGCTTCGAGCGCCATCAAAGTCTGTGAACAGAAATCCTGTATTAAACAGTATTTCGATTTACCACCACCCTGGATATGCCGCCACAAAATGCAGTCAACACTGGCAGTATATCGGGGGTTAAATGGTAGCTAATAAATCCTTTGCAAATAGCAAGTCACTTGCAAACGACAGTAACAAATCAACGGAAAACTGAGGGGCAGCTTCAGAACATGATTGCTTACATTCATTTCAGTACCGTTATATCTCATCCTTTCCTACCAAAGCAGAGTGGTCAAAATAATAAGACTGCGGCCGTATTTCTTCTTCGTGGGTGTAAAACCTGATCCCCAACTCTGAGAAAAAGGACTGAAGGTGTCTGAGAAGAAAGTATTTGGAAGAACATCAAGGCCCAAAGGGGAACTGGAGAAACTTACATAATGAGGAGCTTCGTAATTGTATCCTTCATCAAATATTGTTAGGGTGAGCAAATCACGTTCAAAAGTGGACACGGACGAAGTAAAGAATATAAAATTCTGGTCGGAATTTTTGGAAAATGTTGGAAACTTAGAAGTCAATGAGAAGACAAAATTAAGAGTTGGTCATGGACGAGTAACGTATGGAGGTGGTAATTGGATTCCGCTGGCTCAGGATAAAGTCGTGGACAAATTCGTTAACAGTTTCATAAAAACAAGGAACTCTTCGACCGACTACGAAAGTGTAAAGTTTTCAGATAATGTCTCACAGCATGGAGTTTGTTGCATAGTTACTTAGCACGACGCCTTTGAAACAATATGGATCGAATCCCAGTGGGGGGGGGGGGGGGGAGGAAGATT
>Ga0123354_10010337_pt1 | contig 14369 bp, 12 predicted proteins | sample TergutLab28metaG_2_FD_97872 | JGI IMG/M metagenome (GOLD analysis project Ga0123354, IMG submission 97872) | Labiotermes labralis P4 segment gut microbial communities from Petit-Saut dam, French Guiana - Lab288 P4 | ecosystem: Host-associated > Arthropoda: Insects > Digestive system > Gut ... | reverse complement strand
TGTCCCTAGGTGGGCTTCCCCCATTCCTTGGCTTCCTACCAAAATGAATTGTTATCCAAGCCATAATTACAAATAATTTAACCCCGCTGGCAACAGTTGTGGTAGTAACATCACTAATCACTTTTTACTACTACCTAAAAATCTCCTACTCAAGATTCTTAATTTTGAACACAGAACCATGCATCCTTAATATGAAATGACATGTGAGACCAACTTGATGCAACAATTATGATTTATTAATAATAAATTAGCTCAACATGTTTCTGGGATCATTATGCCCATCTTCAGGAGCGCTAGACCGTATAATACTGCATATGGTTTTCAGCACTAGATGTCCTGGCTGGTGTCTTGGGAAGCCGGGAAGCAGGTCGTGTGCACTGTGTAGAGGAAGTTATTCGAATAATATCCTCTACACAGTGCACACGGCCTGCTTCCCGGCTTCCCAAGACACCAGCCAGGACATCTAGTGCTGGAAACCATATGCAGTATTATACGGTCTAGCGCTCCTGAAGATGGGCATAATGATGCCCAAACATGTTGAGCTAATGGATTATTAATAAATCATAATTGTTGCATCTAATTGGTCTCACATGTCATTTCATGGTGGTATTTTGTTCATACATAGGTTGTGTTGTATCGCCCCAATGGTGGTCACGGTTGTTCTGTGGAAGATTCACCTCCTCCACTTCCTGAAGAGGGTGCAGATGCAATTTACAGCTTTGAGTCCTTGCCAGCCAAACACTGGAAGAAGTATCTCTACGCTTCAAGGTACAAACATGCATGTTGCACGTAGATTTGAGGAACCCCTTGGCACCCCAAAGTTCAAAGTTCCTAGTCCTTCACTTTTTTTATGCTTGGTTTTTTTAACGGTTGTTTGAAATGGTAATTTGTATGGCATAAGTTGATAAGGTGATTAGGGAGCCATGAATTGAATGCAACATAGAAGCTAATTTAAGTTACAATTACAATATTGTGTGTACTGAGGGAGACTGCAAAATAAAGGTAGTATAAATAGCCGGTCTCCATGTTGAGCTCTGAACCCAGAACCTTCCAAATACTAAGCAGGAATGCTGACTACTCATCCATTTCAGGGGTTTGTAGTATGATGTCAAACAATAAAGTTCCAGGACTGATCCTATTGTGCAAGTATTGTTTGGCACATAAGCTAGTTTCTGTTAGTTTACATTAAGATCTGTGAGGTATCAGTGACAACACAGTGCCAGCTCAATCAGTTCATCCTTAGGAGCCCTGCATGTAAGTTGTGATTTTCTTTCTTGTTATAGAGCAATGAGCAAAGAGCAGGTTTTATTTCCAACTCAGGAAAACAACTACAGAAAGACTTCAGATGCTTGAACCTTTTTGTGTGTGTGAAGTTGTTCATTTTATGTGTATCCTCATATGGTTTAAAAGATTCAGAGAGGGATGTGAGGACGTTGAATTGTCTTCTTCAGGGGTGAGGTATGTGTGGCTTTTTTCCACATTCTGTTAATTACAGTTGTTTGTACCAGATATCTGTCTGCCTGCCTTCATTTGATGGCTGGGGTAGCTTAGTCAGTGTAGTGAATCGCCACAGGCTGGACAGGGATAGAATCCCAATAGGGGGCGAGATTTTCCGCACTTGCCCAGACTGGCCCACAGGCCTGACCAGCCTCCTATATGATGGATACCAGATCTTCTTCCCAGGGGTGAAGTGGCCGGGGCGTGGCAATGACCACCCACCTTCATCCAGCACTGAGGTTAAAGAAAGATTAAAGCTATGTGACTGCTCCACTTCTGGGCCTTCATGGCCTGTTGTACAGTGAACTTGCCTACATTTGAAGAAAAGTGAGGGTAAATGTTAATTACTTTTCTGAGATGTGCTGCTAGGTCATCATCGTATAGCTTGCAAGGTTTAGGTCTCGTGACCTGTTTCGTCCCATTAACCTTCGAGAAGTCTTTTGGGGGTTGTCCTTGGCTTCATTTCCCACCTGTTTGATAGTTTGTAATTAAGTGTGGCAGTCTGTCTCTGTACAGCTGGATTAATTATTAGTTCTGATAAAATATCTTCATTGGTTTTATAATCTTGCCATCCATATTTTGCTATTCTCCTCATAAATTTCATATCCATTGACATTATCTTGGGTTTATCGTGTTCTCTAATTGCCCAAGTTTCACATCCTTATAATAAAGTAGGTACTGCCAAAGTGTTTTATTTTTTCAGTCTAGTGTGTTAATGAACTTGAGAGGGTTTTAAAATTCTGTTAATAATTCTTGTTATCGCGATACATTTTTATATTTTAACCTACCATCTTCTTCATTCTGGTATAAAACAGAGCAACCTGGGTAACTGAAAGTGTTTATTTGTTCTATTTTAATATTATTATTTATTACAATTTTGCTTCTCACTGGATCTCTTCCTTTAAAAGCCATAGTTTCCATTTTGCTTGTTGAAATTTTTAGTCCATGTTTGGAGGTCTTTATTTGCAACTGGGGTAGATCACAAAATACTTAATTTGCAATTAAGTATTTGTTGGTACACTTGGGTAGGAGACTAGGTAAAGGTAAAGCAGTCCCATTACAGGCCCAGAGTGGCCCAGAGGGTTCTAGGAAATTAAGATTCCCAGGTTTCATGACAACAGCACAGGATGGTGGTAGGTTGTCAGCCTTACGCACCAGCTGCTTTTACCCCCAGGAAATACTCCTGGTACTCATTTCTATTAGAGGCTGAGTCGACCCCAGGGTCACAGAGGAACAGCACAAACAGTACCTTACCTCACACCTCTATCATTGCCAGTGCAGCACAAATAAGTTTCATATCTACAGTGAAACCTCTATCCATTGTTTGCTATTTAATTGTATTGCAAATATTGTTAGTTTTTTCTGGTACCTGTACATCACTGATATCATCATTGTATAATTATACTGGATGTATCTTCCTTGAGGTGTCATTGTTTCACCCCCTCATTTGTCCAGAATTCTTGATCCTGACCCACAGTATTTCTAGAAGGGTCATTTCCGAGAAAAAAGTTAAAGTAATCCGATGTTTTTGGAATGTACAGTAGCTGTAGTGTTATCGCTGTATTGTATTGGTGCTGACGAAATGTCTAAATGCCTCTGCCAAGTGTGGAAAGAGGTGGAGCAGCAGGGGAGGGGGAGCTAAGTTGTAAGATGGCAAACCTCAAGATTGTGTTCTGCAGAATTCAGCAATATTGTCTCACATTATCCTGTTCACTAAGCCTTGCAACATTCCCCATTTAACAGTTGTGTGATTCAGTGTTGTTAGTCATGATAGTGTTACTGTCAGTGCTTGTTGTATTTATCTTTTCCTGTTACTATTTCATGCACACAAGACCTACTCATTGAAGGTAGCCATGTTGCACTTTTTTATTAATTCAGGATGCTTCAAAAAAGACTGATATCATTAAAGGAGTGGAGAAGAATTTGAGTGAGAAGTGCACCAACATAGCCAATTGCCTCAGATCAGCACCATCCGTATTTACCCCATTGTCCTGATGAAATAGGAAATAAAAAAAAAAAAACATTCATGTAAGGTCATGTAAGGAAAGGAAAAAAGAAGAGAACTTAACTCGAGAATGCCTGTTTGGACTGATACCACATTGCATGGGTATTAGTTTGATGGCAGCATCTTACATGCCAAGAACATAACTGATAGCATGCAGATTGATAATTTGCTTCATTGCAAGGCCAGACCTATAGATTTAAAAACTGTCATGACTTAATCTACAAAACCTAGCTGGAGAAAGCCCTCCCATTGACACTGATACTCAGGGAACTGTTGCAAGAGAGACCATAACTGTTATTGGAAGATGTGAGTCAAGAGATATACAAGGTGTGGCCCAAAAGTTTTTAGACGAGTTGTTTTAAAAGAGTACTGTGCTTTACATCTAGCGGCCGACACCATAACTACGTAGTACTATGCTTCATGTAACACGTGACCAGGCTTCAACAGTTTTCGTTCAGTGGTCTGTGAGTACAAAATTGTTTTGCAAGTGAAGATTTTTTGCTTTGTCATTGGCGTCATGGAGGAGCAGAGAGTGGCAATTAAATTTTGTGTTATAGCCGGTAAAAGTGCTGTAGAAACGATCGAACTGATTAATAAGGCTTATGGTAGCGCTGCCATGGGTCGTGCTAATGTGTATCAGTGATATGCTCGCTTTCGAGATGGAAGGGACGACGTGAAGGACGATGCCAGAAGTGGTCATCCTTCGACTGCCAGAACAGATAAAAATGTGGAATCTGGTCATCGTGTGCTGACAGAAGACCGCCGTACCACTCTCCAAATGATTGCAGATCGTTTGGACATTGGTAAGGAGACAGTTCGCCAGATTGTAACCGAAGACTTGGGAAAAAGAAAGATCTGCGTGAGATTTGTTCCTCATGCCTTGACCACATAGCAGAAACAAGAACGCATTGCTTACTGCCAGGATCTTCTTTTAATGGGACAAGATGAACGTTTTTGGAAAAATATCATTACCGGTGACGAAACATGGTGTTTCGCCTACAATCCGGCCACCAAACGACAGAGTGCAGAGTGGGTGGGGCAAAACTCTCCAAAACCAAAGAAACTGCGTTTTCAAAAATCGCGGGTGAAGACGATGTTGTTTTTTTCGATGCAGAAGGTGTAATTCATCAAGAGTTTGTCCCCAAGGGCAGAAAGTAAATGTAGAATTCTACATGGGTGTTTTGGATTGGCTACTGAAGAGAATTTGATGAGTTAGAACGGAAAATTCCAATCCAGTGAGTGGTTCCTTCTTCACGATAACGCGCCATCTCATAACGCTGCAATTGTAAAGAAGTTTCTGGTGAATAGGAATGTTGCTGTTCTCCACCACCCACCTTACTCGCCAGATATTGCACCTGCCGACTACTTTCTCTTCCCCAAGTTAAAATTTTCCTTAAAAGGGTGGCATTTTCAAACAGTGAAAAAAATTCAGTGTGCAGTGACAAGGAAGCTTAACAACATTTCAAAAACTGCTTTCCTGGAGGGCATGAAGGATTTGAAGGAACATGCAAACAAATGTATTGATCAAGGAAGAATATATTTTGAAGAATAAAAATAAATCATGTCCATATAAGAAGTTATCTGTGTTTTATAACAGTTGTCTAAAAACTTATGGGTCTCACCTTAAACACGGCACACATGAGGTGGGTCTGTTGCATGGTTGTCTCCAAGATAAAACACTGACCTTCAAAGGCCATTCGTGCCACAGGGAGAGACATGCCAAGCACATGTTAACAATACGTCTTGTGTGTGAACTTAGATGGCAGTGACAAACAGGCACTGATCATGGTTGGAAAAGCATTAGACCCCTTTGCTTTAAAAATATAAACATCTTTATCAAATTCTGCTCGGGTTAAAAGCAGGCTGACCATGACAATTTTCACGGAGCTTTTAAGAGTTCTGGATGGCTCCATGGGTAGAAAAGGTAGAAACATTTTTTCATTTGTCCACAGTTGGGCAGCTCATCCACAATCTATGTCTATTCTAGGGAACATAAAAGCTGCATATTTTCTGTTCAGCTGCGTGGCCTTGTTACAAAATCTTGATTTAGGTATCATAAAAGTATTTTGGAAACTGTACAGGAAGCACATGGTACAAAAAGCTGCATGCATGTTGAACTCAGAAAAAGATGTCACAACTGAAATTAAGTGTTCTGTGGGCAATATATGTCAAAGTTGAGCCTTGGCAACTTATGAACCTAACACAGAAGATTACATAGACTTCAGTACTGAAGATGACAAAGCCTTCCATTACAACTGAAATAAACTAAGTGCTGAGAATGATGTCAGCTTCACACTTCCTATGTAGCTGTAGGCAGTGAGCTTGCAGCGTGTAGCACGCAGCACCAGTGGGTTCTGTGATGATTGTAAGGGTGGCAGGAGCAGTAGAGAAGAGGAAGACAAATGTGAGCCTGAACAACTGCTGGGCTTTACTGAAACATATGCAGCCTACAAAACTGTTAAATCACTGTTTTGCATACGCAACACTGGCAAGCATTATGAGCAGAAGGTTCTGAATTTTGGAATTGGTGCCATTTCATCTGAAGCATAATGTTGCATCTCCATGGTTGTCAGAAAAATATGATTTTAACACAGGTATTGAAGCAAGCTTGTATTTGTTTGTCAGTTCTGTATGCCTGGGCAGAAGATGTGTACTTTTTAATTATTTGTTGTTGGTGTTGTTGTTGTTGTTGTTGTTTTCTCATGTGTCTTATATATCTATTGCTGTCCTGCTACTGTTCCTCTGTTTATTGCTGTTTTCTCTCCCTCTTCAGAAAAGATGGATAGACTTTTCACTGTGTATGATTAATATAACTGTACAGCTTAAACAATGTTTATTAAAATACTGCTTATGCCAATACAGTGATTTGAGATGGCAGTTTGACAATCACATCAATTTTAGTCTCCTACCTGTCTGCCATCAACTGTATTCTCTCTCTTTCTGTCCCTCTCCTTAGGGGGTGGAGGGCCAAGCAGGGAACATAGTCACATTTCTCAGTAAGCTGTGTAACATTAATGTGTTTTTTTAACTAGGTAGACACATTGGTGTCTTTTTTTCATATGTATTGGCTTGTTTAATCGTAACTAAGGCATGGCAGAGAAAAGTCACAAATGGACAAATGAAAAGAAGGTGTGAATAATTGGAATGGGATTGTAATGGCAGCTGTGTGCTTTCATTGCTGTTGGTTTGGGATTTCACATTTGATTTTTGTTGTACAGTACAAAGTGTTGTTATATTGCTAGTGATTTTTTTATCCCCTCTGTGAAAAATTCATCATGAAAGTGTAGTTAATTGCTACAGAATTTTTTTGGGCTCTCTATAGCAAGTTTATTCTGATTTGTCCTGTTGAGTTAACTATAATTCAGTTTTCAGCTAACTGACTTACTGGCAGCATCATAATTTTTTAATATTCTGCTCAGTGTTTGCTCTTGTATACTTATTAGTAAGAAATGTGCTTGAAGTTTGCAGTGTATGACATGTCAAACTGTACTGGCTGTTGACAGCTTTTAACTTTAATCATTCAGATTATATAATATTAGCTTATCTCACCCAGTCAACATGAGATTGTCTTCAAATGGTATGTGAGTGTTGTATTTTGTGATACAGGCCAATCCTACAGGCAGAATGGTATGGATTAACAGAATATAATTTTGTGACACTTACAGTGTCAACATTACTTGCATAATTTAAAGTTCAGTGTGATGGCATTTATAGTTTGACACAGTTGTATTCACCAGATAGAAAAATGTAATTTATTGTTCTCATGAATGTGGGTTTGGACAGATTAAATCTTTGCCTTAGCACAGTAACTTAAATACGTATGGTTTCAGAAATGTTCTTATTCCATATATATATGACAACTGACCACCTGGTCTCCCATTGTCATAATCCTTGAAAAGTTTATTTCATTAATTACTGGATATACGGTAGGTTGCAATGTATCACCTTGCATCTGCTTATTACAAGTTTCGTTATACAGTTCCTATTTTCACTGAAAGTTAAAGTAACTGAATAATTACAATTTATTTACAGTAAATTTGGTTGCCCATTACCTCAGGTATTGGTTTTCTTTTGCATACTTAGAATTTCCTCAGGAACTTTCTGTGGCTTGTTGTTCCATATCTTTGTACCAATACAATTAAATCTGACTGGCTCATCAGGCTGCCTCAGACTACATCAAGTTGCCCCTTTGCTAATTTTCCTGTTGATTGAAGGCTAAATTCTTCTCCACTCCACAGAATAAATCCATTATCTCTAAAATATAGCATTCTTATATATTGTTGTTTGACATCCAGCATGTAGTACATGTTACAATTTAATTCTTAAAGATTGAAAACACTTCTAATTTATTAAGTAACATTAATAACTTTTTTATTTTTTAACAGTATGTTAGATTGCTCTGTCCAAGATGAAATCAGGTTTGGAATGCCACATTTGTTAAAGTGTTTCAGTTTTCAGTATATTGTCTCCATTTTGTTTATTCACAATGGAATGTGGTCATGAATTCAAATTCTTCTTATTGATTGGTCATGGCTTTTACTGTTGCCATTTACCTTCTCAGGTTTGTTAATTTGCTGAGAGCTAAGACTCCTAAAGTCACCTTGTACAGTGATAAAGCAAAATGTCTGCTTATGGAGAATGATCCTGATCCAGATTTTGAAGTGTGTTTCTATGAAGGTAAGCAGTTGTACAGTGAATTTTATTTTCTGTGTAAGTCGACTCTGTGTTCTTTGTATGAAATGCTTAAAAGGAATGAATATCAGTCTACCATTTGTCTTCCAAATTAGTTAATGGATTCATATACAATTCAGTATTTGGATTCACTTGTGTGTATTTCATTGTTGTATATATTGGCTCAATAGGACCAGTATTTTACCTGAAACTTTGATCAAACTTATACAAAACATTAAGATTACAGTCCTCTGAGTTGTTAGATCATGCAGGATGGTAAGTACCTAGCAGTGGTTCAGGAAAACCTGCTACTTATGTCATGTTCTTCTACCCTGAAGATGGAGGTAGAAAAATCATGGTATTCCATTCTTGAAGAGCATAATCTTAAATCTTTGCAGTCCAATTCTCTCATCTCATGTGGTCCCACCAGGTCCAGTTTCTTTTAAATTTGTGACACAGTTTTAATTCAAGAATAATTCTCCAAATCTATTCCGACTGATTATGGGGTAGGACTGAACTGGAAAGACATGAAAAGGTAAGACTGAGTCTGAAATATGACTAGAATGGTGAGATGTAATGAGCTAAACTGAGCATGACATAGAACTGGAACAGAGAAGTGTAAAATGGCAGACTGGTTCTGATATAGTACTGGAATGGAGAGATATAAAGAGCCTGACTGAGTGTGATATAGGTCCAGAACAGAGGGCTGTAAAGAGCCAGTTAGTGTGTAGGAGAACTGGAATGGAGAGTTGTAAATAGCCAGACTGAGTGTTACATAAGCCACAACAAATAGCTGTAAAGAGCCAGACTGAGTCTGATGATGTAAGACCAGAACAGAAAGCTGGTGGGGACAAATTTAACAGATGGGATTTTGATGCAAGAATGTATTAAATAGTTGAAAATGTTTTTGCATCATGGAAATTTTATGCCTGTCAGGTGGGAAATGCTTTTAATTGGGAAACTTATTAAAAGAGCAATGTATGTATTAATCATATGGGAATATTCTGGCTTCTTAGTTGGGTAAACTTTGTAAGTTGGGATGTCTTTAGTGGGTTTCACTGCAATTCTGCATTACTTTTGTGTGTGAGTATACAGTCACATGTCACATCTTCACAGTTCTAATAACTTCAGAAATTGCATGTAGTGACTTGTACATAACTGAACAAGAATTTACATTTTTCCTTAATTAGTTCAGAATTAAATGGAGTTTGTTAATCAATGAAAGGGGCTTATAGGGCAGGAGTGATATAACACTGGCATTGAAGCATGTTAGAAGTATATTGCTGATAATCTATGTAAAGCAACATGACAGCTACGACGACAAAAATGATGGTGATGATGATGATAATATTTAGGTTTTGAGTTCAGTAAGACTTGCTTCTCTTAATCTTGAAGGTACTGTTGATCTTTCCATCTTGGTTTTGGTATGGTCAGGTTGTGGCATCCGTTTGGATGATACTGAAGAGCCAATATTGGAAGACTCTCTTTTTAGTTCTTGCCTAGTGATCATTCAGTCATTAATTCATTCATTAGTGTGTCTTATGACAGGTCCATAGCTTCTTCCAAAGCGAGTTCACCACACGGTGTGATATAGTATTTCCTCTTTCATTTTCCAGTATCCTTTCTTTTCCTTAAGGTTATCAGCAGCTGCTTATGTTTTCTTCCTCATCTTCCCATCACTTTATCCTTCCCTGTATCTTTCCTACAGTAAGGTGTTTTAGAAGGCATTTCCTACAGATTTAATCAATCCAGTTAGCTTTCCTTCTTTCTATTGTATACAGTATATTCCTATCCTTCTTTACTCTATGTAACACTTCTTCATTTCTCACATGATTGTTTCAAGTGATCCTCTCCATCCTTCTCCAGCACCACATTTCAAAACTCTCCAGATATTTCTTATCTACTTTCTGAAGTGTCCCACTCTCAGCACCATACAAAGTTATACTCCAAATGTAGCACTATGTTAGTTTCTTCTTTAAATTTAAGTGCAATTTGCTGGTGAAAAGAGCCTTCTCCTTGTTGAATGCTGCTTGTACCAGGGCAATCCTGGATTTAACTTCACATGTATGTCAAGCATCATTTGGTATCATGCTACCGAAAATATTTGAAATATTCCACATTTTCCTTTTGTTTTTGAACTACCATAATCCGTATTGCAGACAGTTGCCTCTATATTCTCATTTTTCCCACATTTATTTCCATTCCACAGCATCATTCAGTTTCATTTAGCCATCAGTCATGCCATGTAGCACCATTTCTTCCTTAAACAGTAGCACAAGGTAATTGTCACATTTCATTTTGCAAAATACTTGTCTTCATATTTTGAAGTCTCCAAACCTTTTGGTGGCTTACTTGGTAAATTATTTGCTGTACAAGTTTTATTCTGTGACAGACAGCACCCTTGTCTCACTCTTCTTCCAGACTTCAAGTTTCTTGTCTCTCCCTGGTCCAGCCTTAGTTTAACACTCTGATCCATGTACAGTTTGCTGATCAATCTTATTTTGTGCCAGTCAGTACCATTTACCCTTAGATTCTGCATTAATTTGGTATGGTTACTTGGTCAAGTGTTCAGTTCAGTTCAGTTCAATTCATTGCACATTCTCATTAATCCGTACAATGCAAAACCTTTTGGATATTGGACTTGTCATATAAATTTAGTATGCAGTGATTAAACCAATGTCATCATAATAATGTACCCATATATGATATGTACATGTGGAATAAAACAGTATGACAAATCAATTGATACAATGTTATTAACCTATTCTAGATTATCATATAAGAAATAAAATGTAATAATATGTTTCAGCATATGTAGGCAGTAAAATAATTTATTACAACAAAATGACAAATATCTTAAATAATTTCCTTGATTAAAATATTCGTCAGGAGTATAGAAGGGTCGAGAATGAAGAAATATGCTCAAGGCCAGTCTAAATTGTTTAGCATTATGAACTGACTTATTAATGTATAAAGAAAGGCTATTAAAAAGCCTAATGCAAAAATAGTAAGCCTCCTTATGCCAGTGTTTTAAAAAATCACACAATTCTTCGTCTGTGTCCAACGCTCATTCTGATATTATTCTCAGCATCCCACCTGCATCCCCAGTTCCTTTTCTTCTTCTACATCCAAACTGATCTTCAACAAATACATCCTCAGTTTTTTCTTTCCAACATTCTTGAAACTATCCTTGCTACTATCTTTGCTGCATCATGATGCTGATTGTGTGCTGCATTTTGTAACTTATTCTTTAATGCAGTCACTGTAACTCAGTGGACTCCTTGGGCCACTGTCCAGTTTCATGTAACTTGTTGATTGGTTGTGTCATTATTCTGAGACCATCTCTCACAACACTTTGAGTATATCTCAGAGGTATATCATCATTTCCTGCAGCCTTCTTATCCCTTATCTCCCTGATACCTTTTTCCACTTCACTTTGCAAAATAATAATGGCCTTTCTGGTCTGCATCTACTTCCTTTTGAGGTTCAAATTCTAGGTTTTTTGGTTGATTAGGTTGATTGTAGGGCTCTGTAATATAATTCTTATAAATTGTAAGTACTCCTGTCTTGTCTCCTGTTATATTCCCTTGAGAGTCTTTGATGCCAGTGTTTTGAATCCCATTGGTTTCTTTCCAAACTATTTCCTTTGTCTTCATGTACATTAAATCATAACGTCTTGTTCTTTGAAATCCCATCCTCTAATATGTTCTCTGCATTTAGTATGGGTGGCCATAACCTTGGGCCAGCCTCAGCTATAATCACACTCACTAATGAACAGATTTTGTTTCAGACGTTTTTTGATGTTCTCGTTTAATCTCTGAAGTAGCGATAAATTTCCAAAGACTGAAAGAGCTGAATGACAGTAAAGCTGTTGTTGATGTTTTAAATAAATCAGTATATTTTCAAGTTTTGAGTTTCTGAAGGCAGCATGGGTGAAACGGCTAATCTCGTGAAACATCTGTAGCAATACACTACATGTTGTCAATATTCCTAAACATTCAGATCTTCATATACAAGGAAGTTTAAAAAAATAAGGTAATGAATACACTAAGAACTTTATTCTGTCCTCTATATGTTCATGGAACATGAGTAGCAGGTGGTATACATCAGACCTCCATGTACTTACCAATGACATTTAAGCATTTTACTCACCATGGTACCAAGGTTTGTATCCCAGTGCAGAATAAATTATCAGGTACTGTAGGTAGGAGCTGCAAGCTTACATCATGTTAGTATCTACTGCATGTTGCTTGCCAGCTAGGTGCTACTTAAGGGATTCAAAGAGATGGAATTCACTGGGCCCCATGCTGGCAACTGGCTTCCAGCTGGTTACGGTATGAAAGGCTGGGAGGGTATGGACCACCTTCCCTTGAGTTCCAGCCTTGTGCCCAGTGATTTCCACCTGTTTGGACCCATTGAGCATTAGGTGGTTGCAGATGATTTGCAAAATATGTTCCAGTAGGCAGGCTGTCAGTTCCTGGCTGCAAATACTTGGCACCAGTGTCTTCTATGCCAGGGTGCAAGCCTTGGTGCCACAATGTTACATGTTTCAATGTGAATGGTGACTGTGAGGTCTGATGTGTACCATATGCTGCCCATATCCCATGTATACATCAAAATCAGAATAAAGTACATAGTAACAGATTGCTTGTTACCTTTTTTTTTTAACTCTCTTGTATATAGTTGTTCATATACCTGTCTTTTCGACATATTTCTATGTTTTAGACTAGTATTACAAGATTTAAAGTGTTAACCTTGTGCCCTTTATTTGGTCTGCTTTGTTTTTCCTCGTAAGAGACTTGCAAACTTACGTAATTTTGTGTCCACTCCTGCTATTGCAGTGCTTTTTGTTAAGTGCAAGACTGCTACCTTCACAGTTGTGATGTCATGTAGTCTTGTAGGGTTGTCTGAGAGGATTCTTCTGCCTCCATCTTCAGGATGGATGAATGAAAGGTGGTACACTTCTACCTGACTGCATGTTGTCAGAAATTTTTTTTTATTTATTGTTATCATTGTATGTATGATTTTCTCAATATTTTTGTAACATATAAGTACCTGCGATGGCCACATAAGGCTGAAACATGGAGTACAATTAGCATTAAATAATGTCAACATTGAGTTGTGACTGATGGTTTCCTTTGTCCTTTTTTACATATTGTATCATGAAAGGGTACATAGTTCAAAGTCTTCATAGTCACTGCTGTGAGAACTTAAAATCACAGCTAATATCTCATTGTATGGTGCTTATGGTAATTTTCCATGTTATGCAATTGCAATGTAAGTATGCCTGTAAATGACATGGCCACAATGTTACTTACTCTGTAAGCAAGCTTTAAGATAAAATTCACAATGTCAGTTATCTCTCTCTCTCTCTCACACACACACAATGTGTCATATACAAAACACTCCCTGCATCAACATCCTAAGGAATGATTCTATTTCTTGGAGTTAGTTTAATATTATTCAACAGAAAGCTTGTTTGCAAAGCATTATATTAGCTGATTAATTTTAATTGTATTCAGGTGGAAAAATTACCAAAGTCAGCGGTGAGTGTATTAAGATTATTGATAGCAGTGGACACAGTACAGTACTGGAGAATGAACAGGATGAACATTTACTGCCTGCATCCACAAGGCTGTTGTGGGATCATTTTCAACAGGTAAAAGTCATTCCATATATAATTTAGTAGCCATTTATCTTCCTAACAGCTCTGTCCCCCCAGTTCAGGTTTTGCAAAATGTTGAAGAACTTGGTATCTTGTTCTTGCATGGTTATAATGTTACTGTTTGTATTTGATTAGGTATTTTCTCACATTAAAATGTAGCTGCCATGCTTAGGTATTAGTTTTGCTTTATGTTTATGTGCCTAGACAAATTTAATCAAAATTTATCCATCCAGCAAAAATAAATTTTTAATTGTACAGTGAAACCCTCTTCAACCATCTGTAAAGAAATTCCACACATTAAGAGGGTAAGACAGAAATCATGTAATTATCTTGCAATTCTGTATTTAAATTGAGGTTTACTTTAATAGAATATTATTTGGTGTAAATTCTATATTAAATATCTTATGTGTATTGGACCGTGCATCATCTTGATATTTGAATAAAGGTTGACCAACTAGATGACACTTGCTTTATTATATATTGCTCAACATGTTTCAGACGTTAATACATCCATCTTCAGGAGCTAGCGAG
>Ga0123354_10010336_pt1 | contig 14370 bp, 13 predicted proteins | sample TergutLab28metaG_2_FD_97872 | JGI IMG/M metagenome (GOLD analysis project Ga0123354, IMG submission 97872) | Labiotermes labralis P4 segment gut microbial communities from Petit-Saut dam, French Guiana - Lab288 P4 | ecosystem: Host-associated > Arthropoda: Insects > Digestive system > Gut ... | reverse complement strand
TGCCTATCCGTGGGGGTATGCGGATAACTATCCAAACACAGACGACCGTTCAAATTTTGATATCGATTGGGCGGTAGACGCCGGCGGAAATCCGGTGCATCTTCCTGCCATCCAATTCGTTAAAGTTTATACCGGAGTCAATCAATATTGCGGTTGGCAGGGAGAAACCTCTACTGAAGTGATGGGCGCGGTAGATTTGCATCCGGACGCTTCTTTGGTAACGGGTATAAGCAACATCAACGCGGACAATCAAACGATTCGCCTGTTGAAAAATCCGGTAAAAGACCTGCTGGTTATCGAATCGCCGAAACAGCAAATAATCGGTATTTATAATTTTTCGGGACAAAAAATACGGACGAAGCAATTGTCCAAAGGCATAAACAATCTAAATTGCAACGATTTATCAAAAGGGTTCTACATCATCATTTCAGATAATAAAACAATCAAATTCATGAAACTGTAATTTTATTATTCATTTATCGTACACATCCGCAGAATGCTACGGAGCAAAAAACGCGTAGCTCTTATGTCAGCCGACATTCATGGGCGACAATTGCGCTTCGCAAGGGAGTTTCAGTCGAGGTTATCAGTGAAGGAAATAAGAGTCAAAAATTGATTAAATAAAGCATTAAACGCACTAAATATCAATAATATACAAGTTAAATTATTTCATTATTTGTAAAAAAGAAAAAATATTTTTATTTTTATTTACTAATATTATCAAATATTTAGTACTTTTGCACAAAATAATAATAAAACAATACCACTTCTTACTAAGAGGTGGTAATAAATGGGAATTCAAAACAAATTAAAAATTATTTATGGCAGGAGAATTCAAACAATGTCCAAATGGACATTATTATCAAGGTGCAAGTTGCCCTTATTGCAAAGTAGGCAGCAGTAACACGGGAAGTAACACTTCTCTTAAAACTGAAGTCTTTGTTGGTGTTGGTGAATCAGAAAGCCAAGTTCCTACAGAAATACAAAGTGGCAGTGGAACAAAAACTACCGTAATTGACGGATCGGAAACAGTGGTGGTAAATGTAAAAAGTAGTGGGACGCCAAGCAACCGTACTGTTTTTGGCGATGAATCGGAAATAGAAGTAACGCCAACAGGACGACAAGTAGAAAAAAAAGTATATCGTAGCAGTCGAAAATTAGTTGGCTGGTTAGTAACCTATTCTTTTGATGCTATGGGAGTAGATTACAAACTTTATGAAGGCAGGAATATTATCGGTCGCGATATTGATTGCAACATTACAGTAAATGACGGAATGATATCGGGCAAACACGCTGTATTACTTTTCAGAGCCGATAAATATTCACTGACCGACAGTCAATCTTCGCACGGAACTTTTGTCAACGACGAGGATATTGACCTTGAACCACGTTCTCTAAAAGACGGCGATGTAATCCGCATGGGCGAGACAATATTCAAATTCAGAACCTCACTATAAATAATGTTATGAAACGAATATTAATATTTTACTTGCTGGTTTCGCTGTGTTCCGGAGTGCAGTCCCAAATCCAAAGAGGCTTAAAAGGCAACTACAACACTGAAAACTTCCCCGATATTTCTTTTGTGTGGAACAATGCCAATCCCGATGTATTGGAACAATCACAATTTGCATTAACAGAAAATGACAAAAATATTGATTTCAATTTTGCTGTTTTACCAAAAATCAACGTTGAACAAAAGAAAAAAAGCATTCTTTTTTTGTGGGAGGATATGGCAAGCCATAAGGGACAATCGGAGTTTACGCGCATTTTGCTAAGTCGGTTTTTAAACGAAACAAGGCTGAACGACAACGACAAATTAAATATTGCCATTTTTAACCGTAAAAAAGATTCTGAAAGGAATGTCTTACAAACTTTGTCACCCGATTTTGTTGATGCCAATAATAAATTGAGCGATGCCGTAAAAAACCGGAAAAACAGCAATGAGAATTTCAAAGAGTTTCCTTTGCAGTCCGATTTGTATTTGGCTATCAATAATGGTATTGATTCGCTTAAAAAGCAGCCAGCCGATCGTATCGGTATTATTATAGTTGTTACTGCAGGCTTAAATATTAAAGCTGCAGGCGCAAGTACGGAAATGGAAACGGTAAGAAAAAATGCGTTGGAAGCAGGCATTCCTGTTTATGTGATTAAATACCCTGTTTTTGGTGATACTCCTGAAATAAATTCATTGTCGGAAAGCACTTATGGGCTTTCAACTGCCTCAGTAAAAGTTGAAGAAGCGCTCATAGAATTGCAAAATTTCTACAAAAGCCTCAATACGCGCTGCTATGGACAGGACTACAAAATTACCTTCACAACTACTGCAAAAAGAGATGGAAAATCGCACCTCATTCGTTTGGCAATAGACAAAGTTCCACAAAGAATACCGTCTTTTACAGCGCCAAATATGACTTTGGGTTTATGGATAAAAGAAAATTTATGGTTGTTTATCGCTTTGTTAGTAGTATTTATTGGTATAATGGCATTGCTTATTATTTTTTTGATAAGAAGTAAAAAGAAAAAAGAAGCAGCCATTCAAGCAAATTTAGAAAACGTGCGTCAAGAGGCAGATGCCAAGACCAATGAAGCACGGCAAGAAGTAGGAAGGATCCGTCAAGAGCAACTCGCATACCAGCAGAATCAAGAACGCGAAAAACGCAATATAGAAGAACATGCAGAAGAAGAACGCCTTGTTCAACTTATGCAAACCAAAAACCTTTTCCCCCGCTTGCAATGCAACGTTGGCAATAACAATTTTACTTACAATATTAGTAAAATTAGAACAACTATCGGAAGAGGAAAAGATAATGACTTGGTATTAAACAATGAAACTGTTTCTGGATACCATGCCGAAATTGTTTTTAAAGGCAGCGGTTTTGAAATTACAAACAAAAGCAAATCATATACCAAAGGAATTATTATCAACGGACAGTTTTTTCAAAACGCAGCACTCAAAAGCGGCGATATTGTCGGCTTGGGCGAAGCAGTAATAACCTTTTATGTGTAACGACTAAATAAAAATATATAATGGTTGCAAATACAATTACAATTTCAAAAGCAGGAGTTTCAATAGGCAGATCTTCAGACAATGATATTGTAATTAATGACCCTCTTGTAAGTCGGCATCATTGCCGACTTACATTTGACGATAATGGCAATATGCGGCTGACTGATTTGAACAGTGTAAATGGTGTGTATGTAAATGGCACACGAATAAGCAACGAAGTTTCACTTAAAAGAACTGACATTGTGAAAATTGGCAATACCATATTACCTTTACAAAATTTTCAACCTATACCTGCATCGCCTCCTGTACCACAAAATGGAACGGGAATAGAAATAAAAACAAAGTTTTTCCCTTTGGCTTTTTTGTGGTTGTTTTGCTCGCCTAAGATAGAATTTAATGGACAAAAATTCCGTTCTCCGTGGGGAAAGCGCTTTTTCAAATTGCCCGCAGGCGAATACAATGTAAGCATATATATCCCGTATCTGTTTTGGAGACGATGTGGCGAAAATTCAATAAATGTAAAAGTTATTGCAGGTCAAACAGCAAAAATTTCTTTTTATGCACCATTAATCGTTTTTTCAAAAGGCAGTATAAAAACCATATAAATAATGATAACTTAAAATTTCGAACTAAATAAATATGAACAACTAAATTTAATCAATATTATGAGTTTAACAACTATTAATTCCAGCAATATCTTTCAAAAAGATGTAATTGGGAGGGTACGTACTGCGCAGGAAGACAATCACGACATAGCAGTCCTTACCCCAAATGGCGATCTGTTTGTAGTGTGCGATGGAATGGGCGGACATGTTGGCGGACAAAAAGCATCTGAGATAGCAGTAGAAAGTATTCTTGAATATCTGAAAAAAGAAAAATATCCAAATCCTCGGCAAGCGCTCAACGAAGCGTTGAAGTTTGCCAATATGCAGATATTGGGTTACGCCAGCGATCACCCCGAACTCAAAGGTATGGGAACAACCGCTTGTATCTTGCTTTTGCAGGACGATGAGGCATATATAGCGCACGTGGGCGACAGCCGAATCTACTTACATCTGGGTAAAGAAAAGAAAGGGAAAAAAGAGAGAAAATTAATCCGTATAACCAAAGACCATTCTTGGGTGCAATCACAGGTAGATTTGTATGAAAGGACTAATGGCAAAGAAGGGATGCCTGATAGCGAAGCAGAACATCACCCTAATAAAAACCGTATTCTCAACGCACTGGGCATAAAATCCGATTTGCAGTTGAAAATGTCAGATATTAGCGAAAAACCCATATTGCCAAAAAACGGCGATGTGTTTCTTATTTGCAGTGATGGGCTGAACGGTATGATTTCTGACAGTACTATAGAAAGTATTTTGTCGGAAAATACCACCATTGAACAAAAAGGCGAAGAACTTATAAAACGTGCATTAGACGGAGAAAACGGACAACCCGGCGGACAGGATAATATTACCGTTCAACTGATACAAATAGACAATAGTCCGCATAATAAAAGAGAATACAAACATTGTGATTTCAATCCGAAATTCAAAGGAAAATCTAAATCAACAGGGAGCAGTAGCAATTCGGGAAAACGAATAAAAATTCTAAAGTGGGCAATTGCAGCGATTATTGTGTTGGCAATAGGGTATGGTGGATTTAAACTCTATGAGTACTTTTATAATAACTATACAAATATAGAGAACAGAAGTAATAACATAACAAACCCAAAATGAAAGTAATAACAATAGGAAGGAATCCTGATAATGACATTGTAATAAATGATGTCAAAGTTAGTCGTAATCATTTGCAAATAGTGCAAGACGATAATGGAAACTGTTCGGCAGTAGATTTGAGTTCTGCAAACGGAACTCTTGTCAACGGACAGCGTATAGCGGGCGAAACTCGACTGCTACCAAATGATACGGTGCAAATTGGCGATACCAGATTGCCGTGGCAAAGTTATATTACACCTCAACAACCACAACAGCAAATAATAATTGACCCGCCAAAGCCGCCAAAATCAAAACTAAAAATATGGTTGATAATTACAGGTATAGTTATAGCGCTGCTTGCAGGCGGTACAATTCTATATTTTAATACAAAAGTAAGCGAAAGTAAAAAGGGGTTGCAAAGATTGGAGAACCTTGATAAAAAGAAAGATGCAGAAAAACAAAAGGCATTAGATAAAGAAGAGTTTGATAAACTTTTTAAAACTCTTTCTGAGGATTTATCCAATCCTAAGTTTGAATTTTACTCTGATGATTCAAATTTTCTTGAGATGAAACAAATAGCGAAAAATTATTCTGACGACCCATATTTCCAAGATATAATAAAAGAATTAACAAATAAAATAAAGAAATAGTATTATGAAAACATTCATATTAACATTCGCTATCACATTTATTTCTCTATCGCTTTTTGCGCAACGCAATTATAATGAAGCCATGCAGCAGGGCAATGCCGCACTTCAACGTGGCGACTATACAACTGCTATACAAAAATATTTGATTGCAAGAAATAAGCCCGATGGCGATAGTAATGAGGTTCAGGCAAAACTAAACAAAGTTTATGCTGCAATTGATGCAAAACAGAAAGAATTGGCACAGACAAAAACAGCCCTGTCTGATACAACAAAAGAGTTAACACAGACAAAAACAGCCTTGTCTGATACAACAAAAGTATTGAAATGGACGAAAAAAAAATTACTTCAAACACGAGATAGTCTTAAAAATGTTAGAAATGACAGTACTAATTTACAGACAGAATTAACGCAGAAAAGAAAAGATTTGTTGAACGCAAGGGAAGAGTTGGACCAGATAAAAAAATTTGCCGCTTTGTTTCCGGAATTATCGAAAAAAGTTGTTGATTCTGTTTTTGTTAATTCAAAGTTGACTCTGAAAGATGAAAGAGGGAATGACATAAATGACTCTAAAAAAAGGTTGGAACATGTTGTAAATCAGTTCCTAAACGACAATATTGATAAAAGAGAAGAAATCATATCTACTATAGATAAGCAGATACAACAGCAACAATAATGAACGATTTACCGGAAATCCCGCTTTATCACGTCGGGCGATTGATAGCCGAAGGCGGCACTGCAAAGGTTTATTGGGGAATAGACCTTCGTAGCGGGTTCCCTGTGGCTATCAAGGAATTGAAGATAAAACACTTTAAAAATCCGGTAATAAGACAAAAGTTTAAAGAGGTAGAAACGCAGCTGATGCTTTACTCACAGCATCCAAACATACCTAAGTTGGTGGATTTCATTGATTTAAAAGAAAGAGAACTGTTATATATCGTAATGGAGTTTATTGATGGTAGAAGCTTGGAGCAATATATTTATAGTGAAATAGGGCTTATTCCCGAACAAAAGGCATTGCCTATATTCTTGGAAATACTTGATACTGTTGCTTATTTGCACAATAATGGTATTCTGCATCTGGATATAAAATCAAACAATGTAATGTTACAGCCAAACGGAAAAATCAAGTTGATTGATTTGGGCATTGCCTCTCGAATGAGCGATGCAAGCCGTACCGCCGAAGCCCATGGTTATGGTACTCCCGCTTATATGCCGTCCGAACAGTGGGAAAAGGGTAGCGAATGTGGCAAATATACCGATGTTTTTGCATTGGGGGTAATGTTGTTTGAAATGCTGACGGGAACAGTACCGTTCTACGGACAGACAAATGAAGAAATCAGGTATAAAATCAAGTACGAGCCGACACCGCAAATGAGGCAGTTTTATCCGCCGATTAATCCCGATTTGCAATTTATTGTAGAGCGGGCATTATCTAAAAATCCTTACGACAGGTATCAGTCGTGTGAAGAATTTCAGAATCATATTAGAGATTATATGAACAAACAAAAAAATAATTACTGACATGAAAATTATCAAAATTGGACGCAGTTCCAGCAATGACATCGTGGTCAACGATGGTTTAGTAACAAGAGTGGCACATTGTCAAATCATTGTGGACGACTACGGCAATTGTCGTTTAATTGACAACTCCACAAATGGTACTTTTGTTAATGGTACCAGAATAGGAAAGGGCGCAGAAATACGCCTAAATAAGTCGGATATTATACGCATAGGAAACAGTACGCTGCCTTGGCAAACTTATTTAAACAACGCAGGAGGCACGGAAATAGGCGGCAGAACAGAAATTGGTAGTAGCGGAGGCTATTATCCTGAGCCACCAAAAGGCAGTGGCTTCGGCATAACGGCATTGATTTGTGGCATTGTAGGATTATTCATTTTAACCATCATTTTAGGTCCGCTTGCTATTATTTTTGGCGGAGTAAGTTTGAGTAGAAATGAGAAAAACAAAGGTCTCGGTATAACAGGTTTGGTATTGGGTATTATCAATGTGATACTTGGTATTATTCTCTTGGTATATGTTAGGTCATTCTTTTTTTGGGGATAGAAACATGAAAGTTATAACGATAGGGCGCGGTTCTGGTAACGATGTGGCAATTAATGATAGCAAAGTATCTCGTCACCACTTACAAATTATTCAAGACGATTATGGTAACTTTAGAATTGTGGATTTTGGCAGCGCAAACGGAACATTTGTAAATGGTCGAAAAATAAGCGGCGAGATACCTCTTTCAAGCAATGATATTGTGCGTATAGGAAATACAACAGTGCCTTGGAAAGGATACTTTTCCAATTCTCCTGCTCCTGTTGCCAATCCAACGCCTGCTTACCAACCAAATCACGACAATTACGAGCCGAAGACATACAATATTTACAACGAAAGCAGCCATAAAGAAGTAAAAGTTGACCATAATGAAGGTGGTTTCGGTAGAAAATTTATGCAAGGTATGGGTAATACTTCAGGTGGTTGTGTTGGTTTTCTTGTGGGAACAATAATAGTATTAATTATTTTAGCATTGCTTATGCATACTTGTCATTAGTAAATAATTATAAAAATGAAAGTAATTACCTTTGGCAGGAGTTCTCAAAGTAACGTTGTTATTAATGATATCAAAGTATCTCGCGTGCATTGTCAGATTATTCAACACGACAATGGCAGTTTTGGCATTGCAGATTTTGGCAGCACTAACGGCACGTATGTAAACGGGCAAAGAATTACCGGCGAAGTACAGTTAAATTGGAATGATACGGTGCAAATAGGCAATACTCTTTTACAATGGCAAGATTATTTTAGAACAGGAAAGCTATCCAAGTCGAATAACACTTGGATTTGGGGGCTTGTAGCGGCAGTTGCCGTAATTATTTTCATAGTAGGTGGTTGGCTGTTTTACAACCACTATTCGCAACGCAATATCATTTTTAGTGGTGAATATCCACCTGTAAAAACGATAACTTATACGGAAAATGGGGAAAGTTATGATATAGAAGCTGTTGAAGGACATATTTTGATGTATTTTGCAGATGGTACATCTTATTTCAAAGCAAAAAATCTAATTGAACAACATAACGGAAAAATTATTGAGCAAATGCCAAAATTTGACTACTATTTGGTGGAAGTTGCTAAAGGGACGGAAAGTGACTTTATTAGTCAGATGCGACAAGAGCCAAGTGTGGAATATGTGTTCCTAAATACAGTATATCAGTATTTATCGAATGTTTACATTCTTGACAACTTCAAAGATACAGAAGAAAGTATGGGTATTCCCCATGGTGAAGGGGTAAGAAAAACTTTTGATAAAAATAGTAGCGGATATAATTATATTCAGAATATCAATCGCGAGGGCATGAATAATGTACATGCAGAAACTACTGCGGGACAGTACTGGAAAGCAATTGTGCAATTTATCACTTCCAATAGTGCATGTACTGATTTTTTTAACACAATTTATGGTGCAGACAAAAATAAGATAACAATAGTCAATATGTCTTTTGGGATTCCGGGATTTGGAAAGAGAATTTTATATGATGATGTTGATCAGAGTCGCCAAAAGGACTATGAAAAAAACTATAAAGAAAACCTTAAAGGCTGGGCAGCCTGTTTTAATCAGATAGAAAGAATGGGCTATAGTAATTTTGTCGTAACAAAAGCATCGGGCAATGAAGGTATGTACAACTTAGATAAAGTATTAAACAAGCTGAATAATAACGATAAACAAATTTTACAAAAACATTTAATTCTTGTAAATGCTGTTGATGATTGGAATAAAAAGACCAATGGAAAGCATTATTCTAACAGCACAGTTTCATATAATGAAATGGCTACTGCGGTCGATATAAGAGAAGTTGAATGGCCAGGCACATCTTTTGCAGCTCCCAAACTGCTTGGTTGGATTGATAAAATTACAAATGAATACAAGTGCTTAAATGCACAAGATGTTTTAGAGATAATAAGAAAGGCTACTCCTCAAAATCCACAACAAGCTTTGAATTACGAAAACTTGAAAAGTGAAGCAGAGAAAAGATGTCAACATGAAACTGTTAATTTTACAGGACATTGGGCTACTTCCGATTTTAATTTTCAGCTGTCTTTAACACAGGCAGAGAATCAAATCTCCGGCACAACTCACTCTAACGACCATGGTGGAGATGTAAGCGAGGTGCAATATACTTTTTCCGGTACAGTATCAGGTAATGTCGCTACTGTCAATTATTATAGCAATTATTGGGAGCAAAATATGCAAGGTAATATTAAATATTTGGCAGAAGACCAAATTGAATGGACACAAATTCCTCAAAAAGGACGTGATATGCCCGGTAAAACTATTCTATACAGATACATTCCTAAACAATCTATAAATCCTATCGAAGAATCAAAGGAAGAAAACAAAACCCCTCCACAACAATCTGAAACCTACAATATGCGAGATCTTGATGAAAATACAACCGAAATAACGACACCATCAGGGAATACTGCAGAATATACCAACCAACAAAAAAGTACAACCCATACAGGTAATTACAACGGTTGCATTAGAGCCGAATTAAAAACAAGTTCTTTTTTTGGAACTACGTCTTTGGTATTAACAAATTCGTGTGATATCAATTTAATAGTAATAGGTGAAGTTTTAACTAAGGATTTTAGCCAAACTATGCAGGGTAAAGAAAAATGGGAATGGCAAAAATTTGAACAACAAGTTGGAAAAAATTGGTCTAGTAGTGTTGGTTTAACTGACGTTAAGGATTATAGAATAACAAAAATAATAGAAGAAACAACTGAATATTATATTGAAAAACAAAATAAAAAAAATAGATAAATATATGCAATCAGAAAACAACATTCAAGGTTTCAAAGAACTACAATCCGGTACAACATTGTGCAACGGAAAATACGCCATCGAAAAAAAGATAGGAGAAGGAGGCTTTGGTATTACCTACAAAGCCACACAAAGTAGTCTGGGTAGAACCGTATGTATCAAAGAATATTTCCCGGCAGGGAAATGCGTGCGTAACACGCAAGCAAAAACTGTTCATCTGCAGGGATTTACAGAAGTACAATTTGAAAAATACCGTCAGGCATTTGTAAAAGAGGCAAAAACACTCGCCTCGCTGAAACATCCCAATATCGTGGAAGTGATTGATGTGTTTGACGAAAACAACACTTCGTATATGGTGATGACTTTTATTGAAGGACAAACTTTGCAAAGTATTGTAGAAAAAAACGGTAAGCTTCCATACCCTGTAGCAGTAAATTACATTGCCCAAATAACAAACGCAGTAGGCTATATTCACGAAAAAAATATTTTGCACCGAGATATTAAGCCTGATAATATAATAATTACACCGGATTACAAGGCAATCTTAATTGATTTCGGTTCAGCGCGTGAATTTGTACAAGATAAAACGCAAGCGCATACTTCGATGCTTACACATGGCTATGCACCAACAGAGCAGTACACAGAAAATAGCCGCAAAGGTTCTTATACCGATATTTATGCTATTGGCGCTACATTTTATTTTACACTTACAGGACAAGCTCCCCTTGAAGCTGCTGCGCGCCTGACCGAAAAAATGCCCGAACCCAAAGAGCTCTCACCCGGCATTCCAGAAGAGGCAAATCGTACCATACTGAAAGCAATGCAGATAAAAGCGGAAAACCGGCATCAAAGCGTGCAAGAATTTATGGACGACCTGCGTAACATAAAACCCTCTGAACTTATTGACGAAACTATTGGAGGAACAACTATCGTTAACAAAGGTCGTAAATGGCTGTGGTTGTTATTGGTAATTTTGGTTATCAGCGGAGGTATTGTAGGATTTATTATTAACAGTAACAAAGAAAAAGAAAAGCAGATTGCTTTGCAACAAGAAATAATTTCAGCAACAAAAACAGTTAATGATTCTATTAAGGCTAATACTGTTTATTATGGATATAATAATTCGGATTATCACTTATTTCGGGATTGTGGATATTTAGGTACTGATCCCGTTGAAGTTACTGTTCAGCAAGCATTTGAAAATAACGTTACGAAACTTTGCGAAACTTGTGCGAATCGTGTTGCAGAATATAGGCAAGACCGTGAAGAGGCTAATAATTTCAAAAGACTTGCCGACGACCTGAATGATGCAAAATATTATGATATGGCGTGGGATTGGTGTAACAGAGCATTACAAATGCGTCCAGACAACACAAGAATGTTGGAATTAAAGCAACAAATAGAAAATAAGAAATAAAAATATGAAAGCGGTTTATGTTATTTTGACAATGATATTATTGAGTAGCGGTAATTTATATGCTCAAAACACAGCTTGCGAAACAATAATGAATGATGGAATATCATTGTTTAATTCAGGAAAATATCCTGCAGCCAAGGAAAAATTTGAAGCAGCAAAAAAAATTAACTGCAACAATGTTCAACCCTGGATTAATAAATGCAATGCTAAACTAACATCTCAACCACAAGTGAAATCAGCAAAGCAAATAGAATGTGAGCAGCGTTTTAAAGATGGTAAAGAGGCGTATGATGCAGGGCATTATTACGATGCTTTGGTTTTCTTTAAAAAGGGCTTGGATGACAATTGCAATAATGTTGATTTTCAAGATTATATTGATATGTGTAATATGAAATTGGAGAAACAACAAGAAATAGAACAAAAAAATGAAGCCTGCAGCAAATATTTTTCTGATGGTAAAAATGCTTATGATGCAGGAGATTACACCATTGCTAAATCGAATTTTCAATCGGGTTTAGCAAGTAATTGCAATAATGCAAATTTTCAACAATGTATAGCCCTATGCGACAACAGAATTGCTTGTCAAAATGCTACTTTAAGTGTGACGCCAACTGAAATTGAGTTTGATGCTTCAGGTGGGAGTAAGACAATTTATATTACTGCCAACTATTCGTGGACTAATTCGAGTGTTTTGAGTTGGCTATCTATCAACAAATATTCTTCTTCCATAACCTTAACTTGTAATGCAAACACTTCCACAAGCGATAGAGCCGATTATTTTACCATTACTGCAGGAAGTAAATCGGTAAGAATAAATATTAAACAAAAAGGACAGGCAACAGCATTAAACCTTACGGAAATTAATCGCTTAATTTTTTGGAATATAAATTCAAATTCAACATATTCATGGGATAATGGCGATAGATATAAAGGGCAAAAAAATAGTGATGGTTCTCGTTCGGGTTTAGGAGCGTATTATTGGAATAGTGGTACAATTTATTTTGGCAGTTTTTCAAATAATCTGATGGATGGTTATGGTATATGTATTTCCCTCGATGGCTCTCATACAAATAATTGTCCAAACAGTCGATATTATGTAGGTAATTGGTCAAATGGCCAAAAATCAGGTAAGGGTACTTGTTATGACGAGACTGGGAAATTAATTTATTATGGTGATTTTTCTAATGATAAACCAACAGATACATATCCTTCAAGCGGTTTATCCTCCTATAAATTTGAAATAATAAAATCTAATGGTGATGACTTTTATCTTGGTGAAACCAAAGATGGTAGCCCTCAAGGTCAAGGTATTTATATATGGGGAAATGGCGGTATGTGGTATGGCGAATGGAAAGACGGTAAAAGAGCCGGTTATGGAATATATATATTTCTAAGCGGAAGTATAACAACAGGTTATTGGACAGGAGATACTTATAGCAGTACAAAATAATTAATTGAAAAATACATTTTATGAATCATTAAAAAATAGGAGATAAAAATATGAGAAAATTTTATACTATTTTAGTAATTGTTTTATTTAGTAGTAGCTATTTATATGCTCAAAATACAGCTTGCGAAACAATAATAAATGATGGTATATCATTGTTTAACTCGGGAAAATATACTGAGGCTAAGGCAAAATTTGAAGCAGCAAAAAAAATTAATTGTGACAATGTTCAATCATGGATTAATCAATGCAATGCTAAATTAACACCTCAACCTCAAGGGAAATCACCAAAGCAAATAGAATGTGAGCAGCGTTTTAAAGATGGTAAAGAGGCGTATGATAAAGGTAACTATGAAGAAGCCTTGATTTTCTTTAAAAAGGGCTTAGAAAAAAATTGTAATAATGTTGATTTTCAAGATTATATTGATATGTGCAATATGAAATTGCAAAAACAACAAGATGCAGAACGAAAAAATACAGTATGCGACCAATATATATTGGATGGTAAAAATGCCTATGAAGCAGGGAATTACAGCGCTGCTAAATTATTTTTTCAATCAGGCTTAGCAAATAATTGCAATAACGACAATTTTCTGCAGTGGATAGCCAAATGCGACTCCAAGATTGCTTGTCAAAATCCTACTTTAAGTGTAACACCAAATAAAATAGAATTTGATGCTTCAGGGGGCTCTAAAACAATTAATATTACTACCAACTGTTTGTGGAGTAATTCGGATGTTGCGAGTTGGCTATCTATCAATAAATCTTCGTCTTCATTAATTTTAACTTGTAATGAAAACACTTCTACAAAGGATAGAACCAATTCTATTTCAATTACAGCTGGAAATAAATCCTTAACAATCAATATAAAACAAAAAGGGACAAGTTTCGATATTAAAAACAAAATAAAATCATTAATCCCAAAAATAAATAAATAAAAACACGATCTTTGCAGTGCTGAAATTTTTATTTTTCAGCATAGACAAAATATTGATAATAAATAAATTGAATAGTAATATTTTCATTTTGTGAATTGTGAATTTATGAGAAAATATAATGGAATGAAATCGCACGACATTGTTATTTTGTTAACCCATTTTGCAGCCGTATCAGCCCTTAATGTTAAAAAACAGGGTGTTTTTAGTTAAAAAGTATGTTAAAATCTTATGCAGGGTTTTGTAACCGCCTGTTAAAGAGCTCCCGAGTTTTGAAAAATGGTTTGTGGTGCTCAATTACTATTGATTATCAGCAATATAATCCCGACCTTTGTGCCATGTTTTTCAAGACAGCATCACGGATTGATCCACAAACACGAGA
>Ga0123354_10010333_pt1 | contig 14371 bp, 5 predicted proteins | sample TergutLab28metaG_2_FD_97872 | JGI IMG/M metagenome (GOLD analysis project Ga0123354, IMG submission 97872) | Labiotermes labralis P4 segment gut microbial communities from Petit-Saut dam, French Guiana - Lab288 P4 | ecosystem: Host-associated > Arthropoda: Insects > Digestive system > Gut ... | reverse complement strand
TACTGCTGGCTACACACTGTATGTACCGTTCCCACTGCTCTCTACACATTGTATGCAACGTTCGAGCTGATGTCTACTCACAGTTTGTACCCTTCCTACTGCTGGCTACACACTGTATGTACCTTACCCACTGCTGCCTACACACTGTATGTACCGTTCCAGCTGCTGACTACAAACTGTATGCACCTTTCCAAATGCTGGCTACACACAGTATATACCGTTACCTCTGCTGGCTACACACTGTATGTACCGTTCCAACTGCTGGTTACACACTGTTTATACCGTTCCCCCTGCTCGCTACACTCTGTATGTATCGTTCCAACTTCTAAATACACAATGTATGCAACTTTCGACCTGCTGGCTACACATTGTATGTACCGTTCCAACTGCTAGCTACACACTGTTTGTACCTTTCCCACTGCTGGCTAGACATTATATGTACCGTTCCATCTGATGGCTACACTCTCTATGTACCGTTCCCCCTGCTGACTACACACTGTATGTACCCTTCCAACTCCTATTTACGCACTGTATGCAACGTTCTAGCTGCTGTCTACACTCTGTGTGTACCGTTCCCACTGCTGGCTACACACTATATGTACCGTTCATACTTCAGACTTCACACTGTATGTACCGTTCCCACTCTTTGCTACACACTCTATGTACCGTTTGCAACTTCTGGCTACACACTGTACGTACCGTTCCCACTGCTGTCTACACACTGTATACACCGTTCCAACTGCTTGCTACACACTGTATGTACCGTTCCCACTGCTGGCTACACACTGTATATACCGTTCCCAATGCTGTCTACACACTGTATGTACTGTTGCAACTTCTGTCTACACACTGTACGTACCGTTCCCTCTGCTGGCTACACACTATATACACTGTTCCAACTCCTGGCTTCACACCGTATTTACCTTTCCCACTGCTGGCTACACACTGTAAGTACCGTTCCCTCTTCTGCCTACACACTATATGTACCGTTCCCACTGCTGTCTACACACTGTATGTACTGTTGCAACTTCTGTCTACACACTGTACGTACCGTTCCCTCTGCTGGCTACACACTATATGTACTGTTCGAACTGCTGGCTACACGCTGTATGTATCGTTCCCACGGCTGGCTACACACTGTATGTACCGTTCACACTGTTGTCTTCACACTGTATGTACCGTTCCAAATTTTGTCTACACACTGTATGTACCTTTCCCACTTCTGTCTACACACTGTGTGTATTTTTTCAGCTGCTGGCTACACACTGTATGTACCGTTCCCACTTCTGGCTACACATTGAATGTACCGTTCCATCTGCTGGCTACACACTCTATGTACCGTTTCAACTGCTGGCTACACACTGCACGTAACGTTTCATCTGGCTACACACTGTACGTACCGTTCCCACTGCTGGCTACACACTATATACACTGTTCCAACTCCTGGCTTCACACCGTATTTACCGTTCCCACTGCTGGCTACACACTGTAAGTACCGTTCCCTCTTCTGCCTACACACTATATGTACCGTTCCAACTGCTGGCTACACACTGTATATACCGTTCCCACTGCTGTCTACACACTATATATACCGTTCCAACTGCTGTCTACACACTGCATGTGCTGTTTCATCTGGCTACACACTGTACGTACCGTTCCAGCAGATGCCTGCAAATTTTATGCACCGTTCCAGCTTCTCTAAAGTTTATGATTATTAAATTAATTTGCACACAGGGACATTTATGTGTTTTGCATGTTCCTAACCATAAAAACGCTCATAGTCTTAAAAGAATTGAATGGTGATTCTCTCTAAAAGAGAACATCCACCACGACTTGAGACGAATGGAAACAGAAAATATGCTGTCTTTCTCTGCCATTTATTCAACTTGTCTTTGCTCTGATCAATAGACTTTCATCTGTGTTTTGGGTGAAGAGACGCCTGATGGATGAAGTTGGGCGTTCAGGTTTTCTGAACTTTTTTACACAATCGAATCTGCCCAGTGGTCATCCAATTCGGCGACAAAAATTCGTGTGTAACGTAACAGAGAGATCTCTTCGGGAACTTGGTCTTTCCACTTGGTTGTTACTGTCCCAATTTATTTTCTGCACCTTTGAGTGTGTTGCTGATCTTTTCCGCCTTTGCTATACTGAAACCGTATTGCAGTGACGTGCCTGGATCTTATTCCTGCTAGTCACATTTGTTGTAAAACAATGCGATCTGGTGTCCACCTGAACTGTTGCAGGTCATGCAATGACGGTCAAATTTCGCCAGGGTAGCGGGTAACTTGGCCGCCACCACTTCTTGTATTTTGCTTAAATAGCAGGACGCGATTGACTAGGCCCTCTCGTCAAACACTACTGCAGTCGGCTAACTCAAGTGCATGTTGATAGGCAGTAGGTTGTTAGGAATAACATCTGGCAGCCCTCTATATACATATTTTATTTATTACAAAGGAATATCGACATTGTTACTGGGCAAACTGTGTCTAACAACAGACTGTCACTGACATGATACAGTTTCTGTTCACTGTGGGGGAAATAAATGTTCCAGAATTCATGGTCCTCTCCTACCCTATCACATCCTCTGTAATACGGTCACATCGAAAAACTTCAATGACTCACAAATGCCACCGACTCTTACCTTGAATACAGACGAACCGCAGAACACAAGGTATTGTAATGGCCATACCTGAGTTGTATAAAATTTTAACCCAAACATCTTCCTGTAGCAACAGCTTTTTGACACCCTCGACTAACACAGCTTCCTTTAGCAACAGCCGTTTGACATCTTAAACTAACACAGCTTCCTCTAGCAACAGCCTTTTGACTCCCTCGAATAACATAGCTTCCTTTAGTAACAGCCTTTTAACACTCTCAAGTAACACAGCTTTCCCTAGCAACAGTCTTTTGACACCCTCGACTAACACAGCTTCCTCTAACAACAGCATTTGAACACCCTCGATTAAAACAGATTCCTCTAGCAACAGCATTTTGACACCCTCGACTGACGCAGCTTCCTCTAGCAAGAGCATTCAGCATGTTAAATTATAATTGCCTACATTTCTACTAAAAACTGTAAAATTACTGTGTCAGTAGTGCGATAGTGTTATTTCATGATTGCAGTAGTCTAGCTGTACCACTTCTTACTCTGCCGGACTGCTGACAATGGTATTTTCACAACTAGGTGTGTTTGTGCGCATTCAGCTGTTTTGCTAAGAAGTAACATTACGCAAACTGCTACAATAATCTGGCAGACCGAAAACTTGTAGTCCGTGGTTCGCAACTAGCAACGCACGGTACTGCGTGTACAGAGTGCACACATCATTTGCGTACAATTTCAGTGTCATTTTGTTTATGAACTGAAAAGCATATAAATGGAAACTAAATGTATTCAAGCAGTTAAAATGACGAATTTTCAAATCACATTCCATGAGTTTGCAAATTTTGCGTACGGAAACGCAAGACGCGCAATGGCACGGGAGGGGGAGTGGGAGGTATTAATCTACTGAATCACAACCTCCGTGTGAGACGGAGGTGAGTGATAAACGTCACATTCCGACCGCCTTACCCCTGGTAAGAACACGGGTACATCATTAAAGTAGAGGCTGGGAGGCCCCCACAGACGGTATGGATGTTTTGGAGAACAGAAAATTTCTACCGGTTCTCGAAATCCGTTCGTTTCAGATCGTAAGCTTGATGTGGAAAATGGCAAATCAGATGTAAAACGTAAATCTCTTGCTACAGTGCAAAGAAGATTTCGTGTGGAGATTGGTAGAGAAACAAAGAAGAAAATGTCTAGTTGCTGGAGGTAGCGTACACTGGTGTAGCCAACAGGAAGTCCATTCAGTCCGCAAGAAGTTTGCCTTTCAGAGGAGGAAGAATGGCGTGCAGTTCATGTTATATAGACACAGTTCTGTCAGCACAGGTTTCACGTAACCACGTTCACCCACACGTTTGCTTTCTTTGGATACTTATTTTGGAGAATCAGATCCTTTGTCACTTACACACTTTGACCTTATATGACAGTACGTAACCATGGCAAAGCCATGTATTGAATCGTCCAATGTCATGATTCGTTTTTCAGTTGGACTCCATGCAACAACGTTATTCTAGGCTACGCGCTTTTGAACTTTGAACATCGTCCGATGTTTCAAAAACCAAAACTAACACATACCTTAGGGAACTGGATCAGTTTCCAAACCCGGATAAACATGTCGGAAGTGCTGCTCATCTGGCCTTTAGACACACAATAAACCGCATAAAGGAGATCTAATTTCGGGATATTTGCAGCAGGAATTTCAGTGGCTTCAGTAATTCTGCCTTCTTTGAACATACGTTGACATAAAAATGAAGAATGTCATGGCTTATACATCGGTATAATGAAATTTGGTTTCATTTGCGAAAGAAAATAAAATAATAACCGTTCCTAAAATGAATTCTGGAACTATAGGCCATTGGCGTGGACAGTCTACAGTGTAATTTTTCTGAAGAAAATGATGCGTGACAGCGATTGAGAAATCCACTGAAAGGAGTGAAATACGAAGGAAGATTTTACTTTTTAATTAACTGACTTTAGAGGACAAAAGCAGGGCTTCTTAAAAAAGTGTTCGCTCTTAATTAAAGCTCTTGTCGTGGAAGGCAAATAAGACATCAAGTCACAAGTATTGGTAAAATGCAGTCAGACACAACTTTCAATATTTGTATTGCCAAGAGGTTTTTTCTACATAGCTTGTCTTAGCAACGACATGTTTCGGCGTCTGTATCGGCCATCGTCGGATTGTACACTTTCTTATTATAAAGCAAACTATACAATATACTTTTGTTAACGGGAACTCGTGCACGTCTATAAAATTTGCATTTCAAATAATTACAGCAGCAGTAGAATTAAAAAGTTATTCTAATCTAAATGGTACAAACAGTATAAAAATTTGAGTGTTGTGATCTCGGGAGTGGGGGGGTAGGATACGGGGTCAAACTGGGGATGTTCCCCCTCCCCAGTTTGACACCATACTCCCCCCTCCCAAGATCAAAACAACCAACTTTTTATAATGTTTATATATTTTATATTAGAATAACTTTTTAATTCTACTGCTGCTGTAATTATTTTAAATGCAAATTTTAGAGACGTGCACGAGGTCTCGTTGATAAAAACAAAAACGTTGTATGTTGTATAGTTTGCTCTATAATAAGAAAGCGTACAACCTGATGATGGCCGATATAGAGGCCGAAACAATACAAGCTATGTAGAAAAACCTCTTAGCAATCCAAATATTAAAAGTGGTTTTTGACTGCATTTTACGGATATTTGTGATCCTATCAACACAACGGGGATGTCTCACCTGAACGACATCGAGTTTTAAGTTAATATTATGTTAAAGGGGAAAATCGATTCGGCATTGTGCAGTTCGTAATCATAAACGATCTGTAAGTTAAGCAGGAAAACTCCAACTATAATATTATTAAGAAGTGTTAAATTATACCAAGAAACTGCTTTTATTGGAAGGTGAATAAATTTAATGATGGTGATCGAAGTAGTTTCTTTTTTCCTGCAAGAGAGAGAGGGAGAGAGAGAGAGAGATAGCTTCTCCAAAGTAACTGTTACATGAGTAACATGTGACGAAGAACATCGAACGGTTTACGTCAAAGTGCAAAAATCTAACCCAAGGAATATGAATTTTTTTGGAGAACCTAAAGGTAAACATTTTAGTTTCGCAACTCATGGAATTCCGCCGCATTAACTGCTAGAGTTATTCTATGTCAAAAGAGACGCAGATGTTATTGCGTACTCTATTGGCGCGGCAGCGTTCTTTACCCACAACAAAGATTCTCTCTGGCATCAGAGGGGGCAGAATAAGGGAAACAGTAAAAGGTGTCAGCTACAGTTGTTGTCCTTTGGCCAGTTTCAAAAACATAACTTGATTTGTCTCCGTGCCAAAATGGTATGCTTTACGAGGGTGTGCTGATAAGTCCTTAGCCCGAGTTACTTCCCGATGTCGCAGGACGGAATCGATAGTGTCGTTGGAAAGAAGAGTCTGTTCATGTACCGAATTGCAAGTCTTTTCTTATTACAGGGGCTGAAAGGAAGCATGTTAGACGACGCGCAGGATTTCAACAACATGGAGACGCGAGCTGTCATCAAGTTTCCCCTCCCCCCACCCCCCCGCAAGGCAAGGCGCCGAAGGAAATTCACGCCATTACACATTAGAGAAACATGCACCATTGTATGCCACCGTCAAAAACGGAGTGGCCCATTTTAAACGTGGTGATATTTCCACCTGTGATGCGCCTCGTCCTGGACGAACTAAAACAGTGCCACCCCGGAGATTATTAACCAAATTCACGTGCTAATCTTGGAAGACAGTAGAATATCGGCTAAATCAATAGCTGAGCAAATGGGCATCTCACTTGAGCGGGTTCGGTCCATCACTCATGAAGATTTGGACATGCGGAAACTCTCCGCGAAGTGGAATCCGAAATGCCTGAACGCGGATCAAAAACGTCAATGGTGCCAGTCGTCTGAGCAAAATTTGGAATTTTTCGGAGCGATCAAAATGATTTCCTGTCGTGATTGGTAACCATGGACAAAACCTGGTTTTATCACTATGATCCGGAGACATAGCTACAGTAAATGGAGTGGTGGCATAGCGGCTCACCGCGCCCTAAAAAATTCCGAGTGAAAAAATCCGCTGGAAATATTCTCACCTCAATTTTTTGGGATCAGTATGGCATACTCCTAATTCATTATGTTCCAAAGGGCCAAACTATCAACGCCGAGTATTACTCATGTCAGCTGTTGAAACTGAAGTACATTTTGAAGGAAAGCGCCGCGGAAAGATCAGTAGAGAGCATATAATTTTACCGTAGTTTTTGACGTCACAGGTCACGTGATGTAAACAAATATGGCGGCGATGTCAATGACCTCATGACGTCACGTGTAAACAAAGATGGCGGCCGAACTTGTCTCCGGCGGTCACGTGGTGTAAACAAACATGGCGGATGACCTAATTTCGGCAGACATTATGGCACCTAGCCTAACTCTAGCCTGTGATATGTAAACAAATGACGTCATATGTAAGCAAAGATGGCTGCCGACCTTGCCTCCGGCGGTCACGTGGTGTAAACAAATATGGCGGATGACCTAATTTCAATGAGAAATATTATAAAGTCTTCGTGCACGATAGCTTCTTTTAAACTTCAAGAACCGTTGCGAAGTCTCCGCTAAAATGAACCAGTACTTTGCTGGTTATTTGTGAGATGATATGTATTGATACCTCATCAATAATGTAGGGCTGTTTCACTTAAACTATGAACTTCTTAAATATGTTTCTGATGCTACAATCACGAATTCTCCTACCTATTTAGATACAAAATGTCTCGTCTTGTTCCCGTGTGTAATCTGATTAAACTCAGGGTATATGACTATCCATCTGGCTATCTAAGTATTCTTACAGCCTTGGTAGATGAAATCCTACGTTACATTTACCCTCAACATTACCTTCGTTCTGCATGGGTAGCCTATTTTCCGCATAATCTCTATTCTACCTGCACAGCCCATAATCTATCATTATTATTTGCATTACAATCTTACTGAATGTACGGTCTATGTTACATTTACCACAACGGTAGCTTCGTTCTGCATGGATAGCCTATTTTCCGCATAATCTCCATTCTACATGCACAGCCCATACTCCGTTATTACTCTCTGCATTACAACCTTACTGAATGGACGGTCTATGTTACATTTACCCTCAACATTACCTTCGTTCTGCTTGGAAGGCCTATTTTCCGCATAATCTCTATTCAACATGACAGCCACACTCCATCATTACTCTTTGCAATACCACCTTACTGCATGGACGGTCTATGTTGCATTTACCCTCAACATTACCTTCGTTCTGCATTGACGGCCTATTTACAGCATAATCTCTATTCTACATGCACAGCCTATACTCCATCATTACTCTCTGCATTACAACCTTACTGAATGAACTGTCGTCACTGCATTTACCTACGTTTTAACACCGTTCTACACTGTTAGCGTACTCTTCGTTCTGTATGCACGACCGCGTTGAGTCAGTTAATTACCATACACAACCTACTTTCCACATAATCAATATTCTACATGCATAACCCAAACTTCATTACAGCCTTACTGATCTGACTGTCTAATTATATTTACCTCCGCATAACACCATTCTACACTGTTAGCCTACTCTTCGTTCTGTTTCACTACAGCTTTGAGTCAGTTAATTACCATACACAGCCTACTTTCCACATAATTTCAATTCTACATGCATAAACCATACCTTTTGCTTTACAGACTTACTGAACGGACTGCCCACATTGCATTTATCATCGCCTCAGACCCGTGCTACATCACAACCCTAATAGCTACAGTATCGGAACGCCTTTAAAAGAAAATGTGGTAACGCAGTTAGTTAACACTAGTAGGTCAAAATTCAATTGCAGATGTGCAATTAGAATTTTTAAATTATATAAAATCTTTCTGATCAACGTATCGCCCCTACGTTCGGTCAGAAATAAGTACAAGAAATATTTCTTAGGACGTAAAGGCGACCGGTACGAAGGGTTAACAACCTTACCGCCATCAAGTGTGTTTGCGATATTTTCGGCCTAATTGATTTGGCTTGAGGTGTGAATAGAACAGGTCGAGTAAGTGGGCCATTAACGCTAATGGACTTGGCCTGAGGCATATACAGTTTTCTAAGTGGGTTTGCGATTTTATCGGTTTAAAGAAATGTTAATGGGTTTAGCCCGGGGCGTGAACAGATATAGTCAGTAAGCTACTCGACTACCGAAATGAAGATCACGACCGCATCAGTTCGTAACTAGCTGACGAACCATGTGCGTGGAGTGTAACTCGAATGACGACTTTTTATATGTACCGCTACGGCCTAGTATAAACCTAAAACATTTAAACTTGAAAAGTGAGGTTGATCGTCGAAAAACATACGAAACCTGGCGTGTACCCTTCATGGATGCAAATCAACTGGCAGCCGCGGGATTTTACTTCACAATCCAGAGTGATATTTTTCGCTGCATTTTGTGGAGTGGAAATAGGCTATTGGACGGAAGGAGATGATGCCTTGAAGAAACCTCAGCGCTGGGGACCGTCTTGCGGTTTCGCTAAGGGGCTGTGGGTTGAAAACATTCTTATTCTTTCTAACGGCCAGTCAGAGAAATCATCTCAATAGCCTACTCGAAGTCGCGACGTGTGTGGGCCTCAATTCGAGTTAAGACCCAATTCGCTGCCAGAACGCAGTAAGTACTATTAATTGTATTTCTTGTTTTGATATTTTTGTGTCTTATTACTCCGCACTAATTTTCAATGTTCTTTTATAGCTACAAGTTCCAGAACTTTTAAACACGCAATAATACAGAACAATTGTAGCCAATGGGACGGCCCCCTCTACCCTCAATTCGGAAGACTCACCACCCGAATGCTGTCCTTTTCCACCTGGCCTGCTTCGTCCAATTAAAACGCTGAAGATCTAAGTGAAGGTAGATTCTTTTATACAGGTAACGTATTTTATAAACAAACCCTGTTTATTACAAAAACAAACATTTTCTCGAAGAGCCTGCTAATATAAAATTGTTTTTGTTACAGGAATAAAAGACCACACCACCTGTTTCCATTGCGGTGTTGCTCTAAAAGTTTGGAAAATTACTGATTCGGTTGGGGGAGCATGGAAGATGAAGTCCGAAATGTGTTTACACACATATAAAAGGCCCCGCATTCGCATTATAATGTGCTCCTCGGATAGAGTAATGTACAGCGAGTGTGGGTTTGGTACAGCCGTTCCTATTTCGTATAGAGTTATACCAGGTAAGAGTTTCAGTGTGCATGTTCTAACCTGTTTACCCCGAGGCAAACACCAACCCCCCAGTTTCGGTAGTAGTAGACTAGTCCGCTGTCACAATTCACCAGCAAGCCTCGTTGTGGTCAGTCGTAAAAGTTACACACAATTGATTTTCTAAATTTTCGCGACTTTTCGTTCCTTCCAAGCTCTTGCATCGGACGCTTATGTGAAGACTTGAATAATACTGTAGGGTAGTGTGTTTGGTACGATACACTTCAAGTTAAGAATACAAAGTGGTTATGGCTCGTGAATGATATTGTGTGGTTCATTTGGTCTGTACCCGAGTTATGTGGCTGGTATCCTAAACTTCGCGAAGGTAATTCATTTCTACGTGTTTTGCTGTGAAATGTTAAATTACGCAGATTAGGCTGAAAAATATATTGCTAGTAAAGAGTACAGTGTTACTTACAAAACGCATACAGGAGTTTATTTCGAGTTATCATCGAGTAATGAGACAATTGTATTATCATTTGAAGCAAGACGATTTCCAAAATTGCCATCCGATCTACAATTTGCGCAAAGTGTGCTAAACAGAATGCGTTTATCGTCGCTAGCCTATGGTATTGTGTGTATCAACAAACGTGTGACCTATACCATAAAGTGAAGTACTAACGTCAAGGCATGATTGTGTGTTTGATTTGTTTGATATTGATTTAAACTGCCTAAGCGAGTCGCAAACTGTAAGTTGTTTACACAAAGTTGCTCAGAACACCTTTTCTGCGACTATTATCCCAATGCCACCCTCTATTGCACTAAACAAACTCATCGTGTGCTTAAAGAGCCTCAGTGCCCTTGTAAATGATGTGTAAAGCACGGACCTGCAAGTTTAAAATCACTATGTGTTAATAAAATTAGTGAATTTACTTTCTACCCGATCACTCTGAGATAAAGAAGTCATTGCAAGTGTGCAAGCAGATTATTTAAAAAATTTGCTGGTTTTTAATCACACCGTAAGTAAACTTCTTTCGGCCACCAAACCACACGTTGCTGATTAATAAATGTAAGTGTACAAACAATAATAAAATCCTACATTGTATATATGTTTGTAAAATGTAAATTTTGTGTATTTATTTTCCTTATACCTAGAATAGGATAATTTAAAAAGAGATGGTAAAAACACCAGTATTCGAACCTAGAATATTTCAATTATGAGTCCGGAAACTTACCGCTTCAGCCAACTCTTTTCGAGAAACACAAAGTCATATAGAGTTTAATTTAAAGTTAGCGCGCTGGTCGCCATATTGCAAAATGGACCTTAATGTTAGGTTTAATTTAAAACTAGCGCGCTGGTAGCCATATTGTAAAATGGTGGACTTTAAATTTGGAACAAATTTAAACGTGGCGCTCTTTCACAATGACGGAAAGCGTCAATTCAAACTTAAAATTAGGTTAGAACAAATTTAAAAATGGCGCTCTTTCAGACATTGAAAATAATAACCGACGCCATGCTGTCTGGCATAATTAGGTCATCCACCATATTTGTTTACATCATGTGACCATCGCCATATTTGTTTACATATTAGAGTCTAAGGTTAGGTTGGGCGCAACACAATCTAGGTAATTAAGTCATCCTCTTTATTTGTTTACATATTACGTCATTTATTTACATATCAGAGGCTTAAGTTAAGTTAGGCGCCATACTGTCTGGGATAATTATGTCATCCGCCTTCTTTGTTCACATACGACGTCATTTGTTTACATATCAGAGGCTAAAGTTAGGTTAGGCGCCATACATTTTGGGTTAATTAGGTCATCCGCCATCTTTGTTTACATACTATGTCATTTGTTTACATATTAGATGTTAAAGTTAGGTTAGGCGCCACAATGCCGAAATTAGGTCATCCGCCATATTTGTTTACACCACGTGACCGCCGGAGGCAAGGTCGGCCGCCATCTTTGTTCATATATGACGTCATTTGTTTACATATCACAGTCTAATGTTAGGTTAGGCGCCATAATATCTGCCGAAATTAGGTCATCCGCCATGTTTGTTTACACCACGTGACCACCGGAGGCAAGTTAGGCCGCCATCTTTGTTTACATGAAACGTCACTTCCGGTCTAGAGGTGATTGACCCCGCCTCAATGTTTGTTTACATCATGTGACTGTGACGTCACTTCCGTCCCAAACGGTCACCGTCTCTACTAAGGTCACCAAGGGTGGCTAATTCTTGCACGACAATGCCTTGGCTCACCGGACACTTGCAATCCAGACGAAACTGGTCTACCTGTGCTTCCAGTATCTTGATCACCCAATCTATTTTCTGGATCTAGCCCCATCGGACTACCACGTGTTCCCCGGACTGAAAAATCAATTGAAAGGTCGCCATTTTTCGTCCGACGCGGAGGTCATTGCTGCCGCGGAGACCTGGTTGGATGGACAACCTTCTGAATTTTTTTTTTTTTTGAGTGGCTTGCAAAAGTTAGAGCAGTGGGCTAAGAAATGTATTGAGCTTTGTGGGGAGTATGTTGAATAAATCCGAGTTTGGTCGCTGTAGGTTGTTTTCTTCCTGGTCGGGCTAAGGACTTATCAGCACCCCCTCTTACAGTCTTTGTGGGGTGAAGAAAAACTATTAAGGGCACTTCGTAGAGCAAGCGGTCATTAGAATAACAGTAGATTTGTTCGAGTACCCCAGTTCACCGCCATGACATCCTGAAAGTAAAGCTCTGCTGCACATCATGAAGTTCGGCGCTAGATGTGACTTTTCAGCTTTATGTTCGAGTCACATTATCCCTGTAACAGAGACCTTGATATTCAATGGATCAGAACCTCAGAGAAGCCTACTTTCGAAATCTCAGGGGCAGCCAAGAAATAAATGGCTGCATTGGCTAGGATTTAAATACGAGCTGTCCGACATGTAACCAGCTATTTACCGACTGACAGTGTGGGTTGAATTGTATAGAGTAACATCGGTATTTCTCACACATAGAGAATGTTTGTATTAATAATTACACATTCAATCTTTCACGTACGAAATCCAAGTCCTTTCAAGTGAAAGGCTCAAATAATTTCTTGGTTTCACTTACAAAATTTTTTAGATAGGATTGTTTATTTATTTTTCTTTTCCCCTGTCTCGAAATAAAATTACCCATACGTTGTCGGATGTACAGATGACGACTACTTGACACAGTCATTGCATACGTAACTCTACTATGAAATTTAATGTCAGGGAATTGTTATTTTTTGAAGTAAACTGTTAATTTTACGCACCTAAGAACGTATTACAATTTAATATTTCTATATCAAAATGGTTAAACAAGCAGCTGCCAAATACTTAATAGATGTTACATAAAGCCTAAGAGATAAAAGGGCTTTTAAACTGCTAAATATAAGACTTTTGATGTATTCGCAAAATTGGGAATCTGTTCCAAAATTAGAAGGCGGTGAGTAGAATATAAATAAAGACTGAGGGCTTACAACACTAAAGATTGTTGTAGTTTTTATTTTATTTGATATAAAATTAAATCTATTACTCTTTATTTCCACACCCTTTACTGTGACGATGAAAACATGAGGTGCATATGAAAGTGGAGAGAGTGTAGACAGTGTAATTCCCACACTGCTTCATACGGAGCTTCTAGACACAGGATAATATCTGGCGTGGTTGGCATTAGAAAAGCGTGAATGAGGATGACTGCAGCTTTCTGCTTGATCTTGCTGATGCAGGTACTTCCCTTCTACTAGGTGTGAGGCAAAAAAATAAATGTCACAAGAGAAACAACAGAAAAAATTGGGTAACAGAAACTCAATCAACATACGCGCTGCTGATGGATGTCAAACAGAAAACGTGGAGATGCAGAAGCTCTTTATTTGCCGCAAAACGTTTCTTAGGGACTAGACAACACAAGGGGCGTCTGAAGCTCACAGATGTTGGATGATTTGCTGGAAAATGCCGAGAATTACAAACGCAATCAAACTTTCTGACCAGCTGATTGAGAAGCAATCATTCTCCGAATAGGAAGATCATGAGTATAATTTACCTCGGAATTCTCTCGCAGTTCTGATAAGCAGAATCGTGCAATTTTATTCAAGTCAAATACTTCGTTCTAAAAACTTAGAGGTGTGTAAAATAGGCACATGCAATAAGAATTTAAAGGGCTTCAGTCTGCTTCTCTTTTTATAGGCGGTTCTTAATTCCTACGAACATCTGCTACGTAAATACGTGTGGCGTACTTGTGAGTAAAGTGATCGTTCAGGATTCATCACGCCTGAAACGTCAACAGCACTTTCTTGCATTCATGCACTGACGTGAGGCAGAAGACTATTATTACGGACTTGTGCAACCAAAAAAAGATCGCTATAAGTAAATTTACTGAACTTGGCAATTATTGCATTAAATGTGTCTTTAATGAAAATCGCCTTTGCGCTTAATATAATCTGTAACCTAAGCCAGGATAAACAATTAATATAATCTGTAACCTAAGCCAGGATAAACAATTAATATAATCTGTAACCTAAGCCACGATAAACAATTAATATAATCTGTAACC
>Ga0123354_10010332_pt1 | contig 14371 bp, 9 predicted proteins | sample TergutLab28metaG_2_FD_97872 | JGI IMG/M metagenome (GOLD analysis project Ga0123354, IMG submission 97872) | Labiotermes labralis P4 segment gut microbial communities from Petit-Saut dam, French Guiana - Lab288 P4 | ecosystem: Host-associated > Arthropoda: Insects > Digestive system > Gut ... | reverse complement strand
TTCCGACTTCCACGTAAATTTAGGGATCTTTTACATGCCGCAAATCTACGACATGGGACCGACGGCTTTACTTCCCCTCCGAAGGAAGGCGTGCTAAGGATTTTTTCGCCCTAAAAATCCGACGGCTTCGGCCGGGTTTGAGCCCGCGAACTTGGGTACCAAAGGCCAGCACCGAAGCCGATAATAACCGCTTACCCTGCCGTAAATATAATCAACCGTTTTACCTGCTACGGTCAGCCTCTGTGTGCTACCCAGACACCTAATTTACTGTGGCATAATATTATGAATTGTGATTGCTTCTTTAAATGTGTTCATAGACGTAGTGACCCAATCCTGGAATGTGAACTTCTTGCGCCTATAATATGCAGTTGAAGATGTAGTGGATGGGAAAATATAATAAATCCAGAGTCTACAGAGAAATTGCGTTTTGTCCGAGGCGTAGACACATAGAAGTATCATAGGCTTTTGTGATTCACTCTTTGTACTATTTGTAAGCAATTTAGACATTATTACTGATGTCTTACAGCGTTGCACAATACTGCGTATTTCTGTATTAAATGAAAAATTTTTTTGTGGTTTTTGTAAATAAGGTATGTGAAAAGCACGGCGGGCCAAAATTTTCTGCTCTGCCTGCAGGATGCAGATTCCATCCACCCCCCCCCCCCCAATGTTATTGTCATTTATGCACTTAGCAAGTTAACAGCATTACCATGTATTCTTTAATAAAATTATTTTTCTAAAATTGTTGAATGCCAAGTACGTTTTACGAAATTGGGTTTTGAAAGCCCTAGGTGCTGTTGATGTCTACTTGTTTATTCCGGGGAGGCGATCACGTGGTGACTGTAGACCACTGCGTGCCAGGCTCCGTGCTCAGTTGCCTGCACCCCGACAAACCCGCTGTTTCCTGTCACTTCTGTTAGACTTTTCGGGCTTATTTACATTCTCTGTCCGCCCATTTTCTACATTCCTTTCCAGCCCAGTGATGTACAAAACATTTTGTTCTCTGTGATTGCAGTTCAGAATTCCGCAAACCTGTCCCTGTAGGCCGATGTGCTAAATAAAAGTGCAGTGTTCTAATTTTGAGTTGCCGTATTTAAAGTTTGTAAAAATGAAGATGATTTTATATTCTACCCTGACCTCAATACTGGAAGGAATTCACATAGCTGAGCATGACACTGGGAATGCGTAAGTCCCAGTGAATTTGGCTGAAGCGTTATCACTTCTGTTTTATATTCTGGGGGTACCAGTTCGAATCGCAGCCGGGACACAGAATATTCTGGCCGTGGTTTTGATTTGATTTTCACTTCTTCACACTAAATTGTAGATAACGTAACTCAAATTATCTCATGGCTGCTACTTTGTACGTTCATTTCGACGCAGTCCTTCGAAGCTATATTCTTGAGATAGTGTCTCTGTTATATGATAAGCTACAAATGATTAATTAATAAAACTACCGTTAAATGCCGAGTAGCTCAGTCGGTATAGGGACTGACTACGGGCTGAACTGTCCGGGATTGAATTCCGGTGGGGACGAGATTTTCCGCCCGTCCAAACCGGGCCTCCTGTACAATGGGTACCGGCTGTCTCCCGGGGGTAAGTGTGGCCGGGGCGTGCTGCTGACCACTCACCCCTTTCTAGTGCCGCGGTCATGGAAGAGTAGAACTGTACCTCTACCCACCCTCTGGGTCACACCGGGCCTGTAATAGGAACATTACCTTACCGTTAAACATAATTATGTTAATTATGTAACCTTATGCTGTTTCCAGTCTGCTACATGTTTCGACCCAAAAGGACCAACATCAAGCGTTGTTTAAAATCTTACAATGGAGTAGAAACATAAATGTTGCATTTTTATTTTTTATTATAACCAACAATTGCATAATTAATATCATAAAAATATATATGAGAGCAATGTATAATTCATATTGCTACACTTTTCGACATTCCCATGTCACCATCAGGGAGTTTACATATGCACCTTGCTAAGTTACACATTTTTGTTTTAATCTGCAGCTGTATAAATACAGTTTCATACAATTAAGTTGTTTCACATCAAGTCACTTAAGTTCTTAGATTATGGCTGTTGAATTTACAATTTCATAAAATTGTTTCACGTGAAGTCACGTAAGTTATTATATTTTGACTGTTGAATTTAAAATTTCATAAAATTGTTTCACGTGAAGTCACTTAATTTCTTAGATTTTGACTGTTGAATTTACAATTTCATAAAACTATTTCAATGTTGAAATATTATGTCGTTTTAGAATAAAATAAAATCTTTCGATTAAAATTAAAATAAAATAATAAATGTTTCAATTTCATTTTTCCTGTCACAATTCACGTAGCAAAATATTTACTATTGTTATTTGTAATTTACAGCTGTGAAGACTTTGTGAGATAGCGCATAAAATACACACTTATATTTTACTTCACTTACATGTTTTTATACAAAACATGATGATGACCCTTGGGGCCGAAGGGCACAAAAAGTACATTTACGTTTCATTGTTTTTGTAATAATGAATTGTTTTAAGACGTATCGGAATGTCCTGTATCGAAAAACATCTGTAAATAAAGAACTTAAATTCATGTAAATTTGAATGCATTTAATAAATGAATTCGTAAGTGCCTGGAGGTATTCTTCATAGTTGCACCATTTATGGTGATAGTACTAAGTCTTTTATTTGTCCAACTAATCCACACAAATTATTATAAAGTTGTTAAATAGTTAAAATCATTTTAAATTATAACAGTTGCTCCAACATGTTTCGGTTTACATAAACCATCATCAGGGAGCTCTCAACCTGTGCTTCGCTAAAGTTACAGTGTTGATATCGGTTAAATATCTTTATTTGAAATTATCGGTATTGTGGCTGCATATACAGCCACAATACCGATAACTTCAAATAACGATATGTTTGTGTAAACCGAAACATGTTGGAGCAACTATTACACTCGCAATTTTAAAATATTTTAACTGTTTAACTATTTTATAATAATTTGTTTGCATTGGTTGGACAAATAAAGGACTTTATGCCTTGAGGTTTGTTTAGTGATGCGGCTGATGTTCTAGGTTTCTTGTTGTGACGCAAGCCCTTAGAATTTCTTCAGAATTACCGGTACTGCTGGCTGAAATTTTCAGCTTCCCGTGTTATTGCAGCGCGCATCCTGGCGCTGTAGTGACAGTGCTATCACTCAGCTACCGTCTGCCAGCTCTTACACACGAACGACTATACTGCCTGACGCTTCATCCACTTCATCTCATTTCTGGTCTGCTGTAGCAATTCCCTTCTTTTGAGCCAGGTCAACTCAACCGAGAGCCGTTCCTTTTATCTATCATTTCACGCTGCTTTAGTACGCAAAAACCCCAGGTCTTGGACAAACTTCTGTCATCTTGCAGCTCCTCCTCTTGTTTCCTCTTTCACTGTCATGTGCTTTACCTACTGCTCGTCGTTTTATTAGTTTCTTTCCTCTTTCTTTACTGTAAGGAATTTATAATTTATAATTTATAATTTATAATTTTACGGTTCTGTTGAATCCATATTTGACACCAGTCCCTGGAAAAGCCTTTAGCCAAGAAAACTGAATTGTTATATACCAGTATGCTTGAGAAATCTCAGGATTAATTTCAGTTTATTATTAATATGCTGAGAGGTATATTGACCAGTCAGGTACCCTGTATACCTCACAGTGTCAAAGCCATCAGAGAAGTCTATTAAAGTCGAAATCCTTATTAAAAGTAGCGTTTATGGACTTAAAGGAGATAGTATGGATCTTAGTATTTTACTCGCGCCTAACTACCAGAATATGTGCCTTGTAATATTAGGATGACAAGGAGTAATTCTTCTCAATTCGAGCAAACGTACAGCATTTTTCGGACGTTCGGGTAACCTTCTGAAGAATATAATTAATATGTATCTTATTGTATATAAGTATTTACTTCGTGACTCAAAGGAATATCAGTGCTGGGTTTAGAAAGACCTCTCACAGGATGCTGTGAAGGGAAATATTCTTTGTTTCTTATAAGAATTGCAAGGAAAGAAATATACATCGTGTGGGCAAAATTCGGTGACTTTAGTGTTAAACCTGTAGGCTCATAAACAGACCAGTCGAAATTTTGGCGTTTTGTTGACCGTGCATCTCAGTATTTAACCAAAATTATGCACAAAATTTATTTTAAATAAGTTTTTATTTCATGCCTCTACATGTTTCGAGCACATGTGCTCATCATCAGGAGGTCAAAATTGTATACGGAGCCTTCTGGTGTTATCACACCTATAGGTGGCCTAGAGATGTGATGATACCAGAGGCTGTGTAATGCAATTTTGACCTCCTGATGATGAGCACATGTGCTCGAAACATGTAGAGGCATGAAATGAAAACTTAATTGAAACAAATTTTGTGCATCAAGTTGTTTAAATACTGAGATAAGACCAGTCGACTTTAAAGTGTTTAAATCAGTTGTGTACGAATTCAATTCATCATGGAGGATACAGACGTAAGGCGTGTGTCTGTCTGTAGTTCGCCGAGTGTTCTCTTCGAGACGTATTGTTTCGCGCTCGTGGGTGCTGGCGCGACAGCGATGACTTACGACTGGCTGTCGCCAGAGGCCGGAAGATTGAATTATTTTGTAAAGAAGGAAAAGGTAACACACGAGACAAAGGTAGAAAACCATAAATAAAAGTACGGGTTTATATTAGACTCTTTTGAAAATAGAGCACCTCGCCCATCCGGCTTTATTTCGGAGGATGTTACTGAGGTTGGTTTCACACAATTACGTTTTAAGCTCTTTGACTTCCTAACTTAAGTGGCGTCCAGGACGTCCATCTTAAAAGTCTTTACGTTACTTCAGCCTTATTTCTTTTTTTTGGGGGGGGGGGCATAATCCACTCAGATGTTTAGTACGGAAATAAAACATGTTAATTTTCTTTTCAGTTCTCTGTAGTTTAAAATCTCATCTCAATACCGTCGTTATAAATGTAAACACAGAAACATAAATAGTATCTGTATTATTTAAGAACAAAAATGCAGCTGGTCACAGTTGATTTATAGAAATTTCCCGCACACTTTGAAATTTGGGTAGTCTCAAAAAATCTTCCCACGGACGTCTTTTGGCCATCTAAGCTTTCAGAAGGGCCATTACCGTAATCACCAAGAGCTTTTGCTGGTCCCGGTACCGAGCGCCATTTTTACAGTCCTGAACTTCTGATCTTTATACAGTAAATCTTTATGTTTCTTCTTAACTTCTTCCCGTCTATTCCCAGGTCTCCAAGTTAGCCTTTTCACTCTAAGTGTTCCAACTAAAGTACCGCATGCTTTCGTCTTCCCTCTCACTTTGCTGCATCCAATTGAACTTGACCGTCCTGTTATTTGATTAGCTACACAAATAACGGAGCTTTCTTTAGGGAGTTCCTCCTCCTTCCTGGTACTCCCTCCCCCTTAAGGCCAAAGAATTTTTTCTGCTGTTTTCAGACACCTCCTATCCATATTCGCCCTTGCACAGGGACAGAGAAGTTTTCAAATGGAAGCAAAAGTTACGACATCACTTTTATATACTTTAAATTTTATTGTTTGAGAAAGAGGACGGAACAGTAAAAGATACGGCAGTGAATGTTAACCAGCACCCGCAAGCGTCATTCTGCTGTTTACACATTCATACAATTAATTCTGGAATGTTACTATTGTTTTGCAATAAATGTATTTTAAAATCAGTCACATTTAAAAGATGAAAGTCCGTCGCAAGATAAATATACATGTCCAAATGGGATGATTTCATAACTACTAACAGTTTGCATTTACGAGCAGTTTCTTGCCATTTTATGCGCGAATATTATTTACTGTTTTTGAAATACCGATCATTCCATTTGGACACGCACTGTGGGCGTGAAGTTTAGAAGCTGAAATAGACATGAAATTTTTGTCTGTCAAAATAATAACGACAGTAAACATTCCTGAGCTTCTTAACAGACCAGAAAACTCGAAACTTTAAAGTTTGTTCGATAAAATTAGACATCCTGTTTTGTACAAGGAAATGTGTGACGGAAGGTGTCACAACTAGCAGGCGTAAGGAGATGGACATCTTAACTTTAGTTTAGGTAAAATATACTTGAATTTCGCTTTATATGCGTAAGTCAAAATACATAGCCGTCATGTTGTGTAGCGTGAAATAATACGTGAAGTAAATAATTTTGATTGATAACTGTAAGTGGCAAAATGTAGCGTCTCAAGATAAGAATTTTTTAATTTTGTTTTGTGAGATGAAACCAGAGGCATAGCTGTTGTGATCAGCACGACGAAAATCTATAGAATTAAATGTGGATTATTTCAACAATACCGGGCAGCTTATCTGGCTTTGATTATCTCCCAATTAGTTTATTATTCGCTTAGTGCTGTGACATCATTGTGTTTAAACGTTAATTTCAATAAGCCAAGTACCAGTGACCACATGTATATTCTAATGGGGTGCACCCAGTCTGATATAGCTTAACTGTATCGACTCCGTTTCTTTGGATATTCTAGTGACTTGGATTTTGCGCTGGGCAGCCAAGTAGTTGTGATTAAATTCCTGTTGGAGGCACGAAATTGTTTTTTCTTTTTCTGTTCGACTTCAGCCCTGTGACTACGCAACCCTTACCCTGTGGGTAGTAGGAGCACGTTCAACGGGGTGAAGCGGCTGGTTCGCGAAACTCACTACTCACTTCCTAATAGCGACGAAGTTCAGAATGAGTGGGTTGTAGCTCCATTTCCAAATATGCCTTCATGACGAGCACACGGAAACTGTACCATTTACCTAACAAATCTTTTATGAATTTCAACGCCATGTAGTTTCTATATGTATATATGTATGTGTGTACCTATGAATGTAGGTATGTATATACAGGGTGTTTAAGGAGTAATACCAAATATATTAGGAGGTGGTAGTATGGACTATTCCGAGTAAACAAGTTCATATAAACATGTGTCCAATTTTCAATGGGTGTGAAGATACAGCTGTTTGAATTTGGCGCGTACATATCAGATTTTTGTCTATGGGGATGGATGAAAAGCGAAGTCTGCAAAGAAAGAGTAAACACAAGAGACGAATTGGTCGCTCGCATTATGAATAGTGCTGCCCTCATAAAGGAAAAACGCCAAGACGACCTCAGGAGAGCTACACGTACTATTGCCAAGAGGGTTGAAAAGTGCATTGAAGTCGATGGTGGGATTTCTGAACACTTACTTTGAAATGCTGCAATTTATTGAGATCATTTACATAAGCAATAAATGCAAAATACGTCATTTGTCTTTCCTTTATACATTTTGGAAGGCTTTTATAAGTAACATTCAAACAGCTGCATCTCCACACCCATTGAAAATTGAACACATGTTTATATGAACTTATTTACTCGGAATAGTCCATACTGCCACCTCCTAAAATATTTACTATTCCTTCTGAAACACCCTGTATATACACATATCAACGTTCCGGAGTAGTCAGGGTCCTCTAGTTCATAACATTCTGCTTAAAATCGCGGCAGCATGTTCCGTCAAAATGCAAGTAGGCTTACCTGCCAGAACGTGCCAAGTTAAATGACGTCATATCCTAGAAGTTTCCGATATGAATGTACCCAGTCATGATAGTAACCTGAATGTGGGTATAAGAGTATCGCACTAAATATCAGTGCCCTACCAGACTACACTGCGTCACGTCCAAGAAAATAATTATGTTAAGAATCAGCTCTCTGGGAACCCCAGACTTTATGTACGATTTAGGACATGTTCGTAGGGTAGTGGGTTGTCAGCATTTTTCTCTGTTCTATCTCACAGAAAAAGAACATTTAACTACAATGTGTAGAGTAAGTGGCTTCTAAAGTTGAGCATTAATCCTAGAATTTCGTTTCATTCATGTTAGACGTAAGTCCCGTTCTGCAGTTAACTTTCTCCGTGAATTCTCTGCTTCGTAACACCCGGTATCCTCCTGCTCTCCCCCGACGTATTCGCAGCAAATACGAAGACGTATTTGAAATTTTAGTGTATGACTAAATACATCCTTGGGCAATAAAAATATATCAGTGGCCAGGCTTCAAATCCAGACTGGATGGGACTCTGTTAGTCACGCGAAACACGCAGGTGACGCGAAATATCCGAGCGAATTTTCGGAAATTGGAACCCGGCCTCCGTACCCAACGCCAGTCGTGTGGTATTGTTTGCTTCTTTGTTTGTTAGCTTTTGGCGCGACAGCCTCCCTAGTAGGCCAGTGCTTCCTCACTCACGAGGTTTCTAGATCACACGTAACGACGCACCACAGTCGGTAGGACTCCCCTGGGCGAGTGATCAGCTCATCGCAGAGACCTGTACCTGACAACGCACAACACTCACAACAAACAACCGTGCCCCCAGTGGGATTCGAACCCACAATCTCAGCAGGCGAGCGGCCATATACCTACGCCTTAGGCCGCACGGCCACTGGGACCGGCTCATGTAGTATTGCTACCTGTAAATTATTTATGCTTGAACACTCAGATACTTGTTGAAATTGTCTGTTTCTGCTTAAAATCGTAAATTTGTCCACTGTTTATGAGCTAATAGAAGAATGAGTACTTGTGTCTTGCCTTTGACACTCGTGTGGAAAATATCAAACTTAAGTGATGTCACTGGCTCTCACACAAAGGCCACATCTGTTTTTTCTTTGCCTAGTTTATTGTACTCGTATGATCGGGACATAATTGTTGTTGATAAGGCTCTGCCTTAGTAAGAAATAAACCAAAGTTTTTCAAGAATAAGATGCCATTCCTTGGAACCCTTTGTTATTCCGGTAACTTTTAGAACGGAGAGAGATTCATAGAGAAAGATCATCTAATGTTATTACTTTCACTTATTACCCAAAACGAGTGTCAAATTTCTTTTGTTTTTCCTTTAAACAGAATTAGAAATATATTTTTTGCCGATTCTCTTGTCAGCGCGATGTTATGCGGTCTGCATACTTTGATCGTACTTCGGGTTCCTTTCATTATATCGACACTGCCTGTTTTATCCATGCAATAGACTAATTACGGAAGCCATTAAGTATAATGAGATCACATCCAAAGCTACCTATTCTCCGTCTGTAGGTCATTTGCAGCTTATCTTACAGGTACGATATGAATTGGTCATGGTTAGATGTGGATGACGATGACAGTGATGACGACGATAATGATGACAATAATAACTTGTTTATATGTAAAACTACGGGAGCACATAGAGTTCTGTTGTATCCAGACATCAGTGCGTGAAACACGTATTTAATAAAGTTTATGTAAATCGACGTGGGTCTCGTGAAGCGAGTAATTGGCTTTATGATTGACAGAAAATGAAATTAACAAGTGTGATTGATGTCCTAGTTACATAACGATGTGTATTTTGTAGCTGTTCCCACGCGATCTGCGTGTTAACATGAGCCACTGATTGGTTAGATGGTGGAGGTTAACGGAGGACACACTTCGTTTAACTCTGTGCCTCTCACTCTCTCAGACGTACATCACTTGTGTTGTGAAAAAAAATTTCATGATTATGCAAAAAAATTATCTAGGCACAAATTATACAGAAACGAACCAAAAACAGCATCTGTTATACAGGGAAAATATTAATATTGTTTGTTTGTAACTGCGTGACAACCTAAAGTGGCAACAGTTTAAAGTAATTAAAAATTGTGTGTGTTCCATCCCGTTGTGCTAATATAAAAATGTAATTTATTGTCCGTCTTACACAACAATATGATGTAAAGTTAAGTTATGTACATTTAATAAAGCTACATGTTTCAACCCCTTGGGGTCATCTTCAGGCTAAAGAGCGCCTCGATCAACCTACGGACATCTGGATGACATCGAACATCTACCCTACAAGGAAGCCACATCACCCAAACAGTGAGTTTGAGCTCTCAACAAACCGAGGACACACACCCCCTATATACGGTATAAGGTCACCGGTATATCCTGAGGTCCCCAATCCACGACCATAACATTACGGCACTTTCTTAAGGTACATAAACACCTATCACATATATGCAAAAACGATCCACTTGTTCACCACGATTATAAGTTCTTTACCTGAATTTTAACCAACTTTTTATGACATATTTTATAACTAACGCACTGTAAACTACGGGATCCCGTAGGTAACTACTTCAGACGTGTACCTTGTATGATTCATATTTTATAAACCTGAAGATGACTCCAAGGGGTTGAAACATGTAGCTTTATTAATTGTACATAACTTAACTTGATATCATATTGTTGTGTAAGACGGACAATAAATAACATTGTTAATGTAATTCAGTTTACGACATACAGTTTTATCATAAATGATGAGAGAGTAGGGACATATATTATGTAAATGTGAAACTCTCCTTGTACAGGCCTGGAGAGACTCTTGGAGCTGTAGGAGTTTGAGGTTCCCAGGATTTTTAGACACTCGGCACATGCAGGTGGCAAGATTGTCAGACCAATACAACGATCACTTCTGCCCCCAGGAAATATTCCTGGTACTCATTTCTGTTAGAGGCTGATTCGTACCCAGGGCCGTTTAGCGGCCAGAAGGATTAAGTCAATGAAAAATTCCAATGAACCCATAGCGGAATCGAACCAGCGACCTTGAGGAGTGTAGCGCAGTGCCTCAACCAACTGCACCACAGCGTGCCCACTATGGCATGGGAGGCCTAGAAATCTTTACTGTACATAGAGCTAATTCTTATCATGGTGCTCTGGGCACACTGCATTTTCACTGGTTTACCGGCACACTAGAATCGTTGTTGTCGTCGTCATCATCATCGTCATCATTATCAATATCATGAGCTGTTGAAGTTTAGTCAGTTAAGGTCTGTTCTTCCGGATCTTGGAGATGTTCTTGGTCTTCCCATCTTCATATCGGTCTTCCTAAATCAGAGCGTCCGCTCGGGTGATAACGAGGAAGCCTGTAGTGGAAGAAGATCGTCGTCCTTCCTTGCCACCTGTTTCTTCCATTTGTGTTGGTACTGGGCGATGTCTTCGACTTAGTTCTTCATTTGTAGTCGGTGGCGTATCTAACTTGCTTGGCACCTGTTTTGAGTGAAGTACCGAGATGGCCGCCTCTGAGGGAAATTATGAACTCCAAAAGAATTATTCTTATTTACCAATTTCTTCTTAAGGATTTCCAAAAATTAAAAATTGTTGAACACATAAACTCATTTTCGTGCCCATTTTGCTGCCCCCTAGACTAAGCTGCTGGGGGCGGCCTCAGCACCATCCCTCCCCCCGCCAGCTCAACCGCTCCTTGGAGGTTTGTAAGGATACTTGTGTTTGTTTGTTTGTTGGTTGGTTGGTTTTTATTCATTTGTCCATTCTGGTTAGGCCTGAAAATGGTCTCAAAAATCTCATCTGTGCTGCTTCTGGTTTCCTTGTATACTTTCTGTTTAAAACTGAAGCTTTGAACCATATCTAAATACACACGAATTCAGACTCCCAGCCGCAGTGTAATTTCCAGGATAAATATAATTTATTCAGTTTAGTTTAATACTGTTGCAGATAAACTAGCGACAGTCCTTCTTAATATAAATTTTGTACCCTATAATCTGCATTATTCATTGCTTTCAAAAGGTTTAAAATTTGCAATACAAAATCTGAATCATCTAGAAGCTATACCAAGCACTGTTAGCTTTACTATATAAATCCAGCCGTAGGATGTACACCAGCAATCAGCTTTCATGTATAATTCGTAGCAAAGCAGAAAGATTGATACCAGCACACATCAGCCAATGAAGAGGAGGGGGCTGGTGTTCGTACGGAATGGAGTGAGCGGTGGAATCAAGAATAAAATTTTTGCTGTCATTAATTTAGTATGCAAGAGATGAAAAACAACGCTGAAATATTATGCACGTTGTGATGCATATGTAACAAAACTGGCTGGATTTGGCACAGGAATAGAACAACATATTTATAGCCAATGTACAGATGCACATGTCATATTTAATTTTATTTACAGATGTTGAAATAACACGTTCCTCGCCTATTGTGATGTTGAGGTATTCGGTCGTTGTAGGATGCGAGCCATATCCATCATGTGCTTCGTGCTATTTGAACGGGATAATGTGAAATGAAACGACATAACATTTTTCCGTTCCTGTTTCATGATTCCGTAATCGTGTAACATGGGAGGGGTTTTATATATTTCATAACTAGAAGCCTCATATTGTATTTACGTCACTAAAATCTGGCTGCTTGACAAACCGCAATTTTGGCAGGTGGGAAATAAGCATGTTTTATGAACACCATGTCTCCAAATGTTGTCACAGCCATTTTTCCCCCAATTCTTTATGCACAATAGTTATTTTTCCTTGGTAATTAAGAACTCGAAGCATGTTAATAAAAATCCAACCAGATGCAACAGTATGCAGATATTTATTTACTGCAAGGTCACTCTAGATGTTTCGGGTGTCACAGCACCTATCATCAGGAGTAATAAAAACTGTAACCGCAGCCTCCGGTACAGGTCATAATACCAACAAACCAGTCCCGATCAGGTCACGTTGGAGGGAAGTAGCTGTACCAGTATTATGACCTGTACCGGAGGCTGCGGTTATAGTTTTTACTACTCCTGTGCTGTGACACCCGAAACATGTAGAGTGACTTTGCAGTAAATAAATATCTGCATACTGTTGCATCTGGTTGGATTTTTATTAACATTGAATTATGATGCACGGAACCATGAGCTTAAAAATAATCGAAGCATATGGCCGATCACTCGCGTTCTTTTGGTGCCGAGGCTATAAATCCCCGTAAGTTCGTATCCCACGCTGTACGCTCCAACTTCAGGCACGTTGTCTGGTGAGTTAAATAAGGGGTATCCAGCCCGCGGGCAGCAGTTCTTATGTGGTCCGCACGGTGTGTAACATAGCCCGCGGCCGCATTTTTCAATTATATATATATATATATATATATATTCTGTGCTTCGCAGCGTGATACGCAGCGAAGCACAGAATGCACATCCGTAGCAGGGCATTCTTCGCAACATAACATTACACAACACGGCATGCTGCCACAATACCCAACTGGTACAACGAAGTTAATCAATGACTTTTTAATGTGACTTTAGCAAGGAAAATATAGCTCCCTGATGAAGGTCTTAGGACCGAAACATGTCGGAGCAGTTTTAGTGTTTTAATGTGTAAATTTTATATAAGTGCATTAGTTGGTGTATTAATTGAGTAACTCGACAACATGCACGGTGTAACAATGAAAATAAAAAATTTGAAATAACAATTAAAATGATACCCAATTTGCAGTATGTTTTTATGTCTTACACACATCTTTACTGTTTACTGCTCCAGATGCAGGGCCATTTCCATCTCCGTGTACGGAAAGTCGCTAACTGAATGGAAAAATTTTTATTCTAAAAGAAAATAGTGAGGACTATGGAATAATTTGGGAAAAATAAAAGAATGGGAACAATATTAATCCGAAACATAAGTCTTATTTCGGGAACGATCCCTGAAAATCCGGGACGGATTCACACCGTATTATAAACTGAATATTTCCGCCATCAGTTCATTTACATAAATTAGGAAGAATGTGCAATGAGAGGGTTCGATTCTGACCCACTGCTCCACGGCGGTGCAAGTGCCTTGTTTACTTACTGTCTCGAATTCGAGGTGGCTGAATTTATTCGGAAGTTTCGAATTTTCTGAAGAATGAGCGCGGACTGGGTGACTCCTGACGCACTTGAAAGATAAAACGACCGCAAGTATATAAAGGCGAGTATGTATCTCGTCCGTGTGACAGGCTTTGGATGGAGAAAGATCTTAACCTCTTAACGTGTCTGAAAACCAGTAAGATGGTGACGTTATAGCGTCTGAATGTGAGAACGCTCAGCAAAATTACTTACAGATTTGGTAAACGCAAGCACAAAATTAACTGCATGGAACAGACGTATTGTTGAGACGCTCTTGGTTACCAGCTTGACAACGAGTTCATCCCTTTTTATGTAACACGTGGGTTCATTACCGGGTTCATGACACCGAACACTTGCCCCTTTCATGAACGTGGTGACACTATTTCTCATAATTACACTGTCCCCTTCAGATCCATTTTAATATTATCTTCACTTCACCTAGATCTTCGCAGTGATTTCTTCTCTTTGGATTTTTAGGTGAAAGAGCATCACCAATTTCATCTTTATTCCATACATTAAATACGGCCCTCCCTCTCATTTTCCTCAGTTTATCACTTTAATAATGCTTTATAAAGTGTACAATCTGTTCGTGATGTAATGTTTGTTAATCCTCCTTCCTTTTTCCTCTTTACGAAGTTCAAATATTGTCAAAACTTTTTTATCTGAATCGCTCGGCAACTGTCATCTTCCCGTATGTTGGGAGCAATATTTG
>Ga0123354_10010331_pt1 | contig 14371 bp, 8 predicted proteins | sample TergutLab28metaG_2_FD_97872 | JGI IMG/M metagenome (GOLD analysis project Ga0123354, IMG submission 97872) | Labiotermes labralis P4 segment gut microbial communities from Petit-Saut dam, French Guiana - Lab288 P4 | ecosystem: Host-associated > Arthropoda: Insects > Digestive system > Gut ... | reverse complement strand
TGTGTGTGTGTGTGTGTGTGTATGCATCCATAACATACTGAACGCTTTGTCGTATATGTTCGTGTCTGTCTTCGAGCAGAATATACTGAACACCTATTCCTGTGGATACATACGTTCACAATACCCTGTAATTGACAGTTTGTCCCGTATGTACAGTACATGCATTCAGAACGTACTGAACATCCCGTACAGTGAATACATGCATTTATAGGGTAGAGAATATTTTGTCCTGTTCACGTATCGTATAGAGCAGTATTTCTGCTGTGTTAATCACCATTTACGACGGACGATGCTTTAGCTGTATTTGAAGATTTAGTCTTCTGGTATGTGACGTAATGTACTCTGATATAAAACTACAAACGTTTCGGAGGGATGTGCCTCCCCATATTGGTACCTTTAAAATTGAAGCAACATGTTGGTATGAAACGTCGGTAAATTCTAATTACTAGCTACTTGGCGTCATTCCAGAAGACAGTCACGGCCGTGGGAACCCCAAATTTTACATCACTTATACGTCATAATGCCAACGTCCTGTTCGTGAACAATTTTGTATTCATTCCTGGCTGGAGATATAGCGCCAATTTATAATACTGTGTTGGACGTAGAATCCAATAAACGATGGAACACCCAGGAGCACACATTTCCTACTGACTGTTACGTGAAGAATCTCCCAGATCCCTATATGTGCCTAATATGGAAGCTTGAGTTAGGCAGCCTAAATCGTAGGAGGAAAGGTTCAAATTCCAAACTTTGAGGTCACATCCTGCTCTGTGGGTGGTGACAGTGATCTAGTGACACAGTTGGTAACCCAGCAGAGGTCACTTATTCTCTGTCTGAACTATATGCTGTATGAAGTCATCACCACTGGTTCCTGCAATGCGGAAGTGTCTAATCGATTAATCTGTTATACTTTAATGATCGATCGTCATACCTACAGTGATTGATAATATCGGTCAGATTTGATCGATTAATTGATTCTGTATAGTCATGTCCTCATCTTTTTATTTACCATTTGCACAGTTGCAATCCCAGTAAATTTGCCCATCAATTTAGAAATGTCTCGCAACTCTTTCTAGTACCGAATGTTTGCCGGCGTCGGCGGCATTTCTGCCGCCGCCTGTTGGGTTGTTTGCATTTAACGGTTTATCTGGCCTGTAACGTGTTCTACGTGTCATTGTTAATCTGTATTGGTGTTTTTTTTTAACCCTTCGAGGCTTGAAGGTCTAGAGAGAAGGGGGGGGGGTATTAGGAGGGAGATTACTTCTGTTACGGGTGTGGCGTGGATACAGATTGTTTTCGGCAAGGAAATGATCATAGGCAATCTTCACGTTTGTACCGTGCATCAACGACAATTAAAACACTTTATTATCCAACAGATGCACAAATATATAATTCGTAGATACTATTAGAATTATTATAAAATTACAGTAATGGTTCTATCATGTCCGTTAAAACGGACGAGGTAGAACCATTACTGTAATTTTAGCCAAGCACTGTATAGAACTCCCAGATGATGGGTCCTTTGTGATCCGAAACATGTTGGAGTAATTTTCAATATTTTATAATAATTCTAATTGTATCCACGAATTATATATTTGTGCATCTGTTGGATAATAAAGTATTTTGATCATAGGCAGTGCACGTTGATCATTTTGGTAAAAGTAGACTAGAGGGAAGGTAAAGCGTTGGGAAGAAATGGAGATAAAGTAATTAGAAATCGACTTGTGTTATGCATCAGAGGGGAGAAGGTGAGCAGGGCTTGTATTATATTGGGGCAAAATTCTAGTTTTAAAACTGGGAGGATCGCATGAAAAGCTTGCTGTGTAGTATTGAGATCATACACCAACTCAGCACTCGCTCCAGTTCATCTAAGTAATGTCTAATGGTTTACTTCTTAGAGCATAGAAAACACATCGTCTCCTTTAGAAACACCAGTTTGTCAATGCTGTTCCCCCCGGTACCTGCTGAGTAGGAACGTAGTCTGTGTAAAAATCTTGTTTGAAGTGTTTGACTTTCTGTTAGTTATAACAGTTATGAGCATTTAGCGAAATTCTGGTTTGTATTTGACGACCGTGGTGCAACCAAAATGCTCTAATCACACAAACATGTGACGTGTTCTATATATACGTGTATTTTATGTTAAAAAATGCAGTTGATTGCATGTATAAACAGTACTTCGGTCGAAGAAGATTCCTGAAAGATGATGTCAGTCGTGAAACTACCTAGCCACATCATTCAGTAACACATAGACCCCAGTACGTGTACCTCTGCAGTGACTGTAGCAGCCAGTATGTGTAAACGGTGCCAGTACCTTTGTTCTCTTTCTTGAAGATCGTCCATTGCCGGAAGAGCATTACTTTCGTTGGAAGGTCCCCAGAGTTCACCCGTTTGTTCCTTGTTAAGAATAGCTTTGAAGATGAGTACTGAGCATTGTTGGAATCATACTGACAGGGGAACACCATACTACTCAGAGAAACGCCTGTCCCATTGTCTCTTTTCACCAGGGACCAAACCCGGGTCGCCGCTGTGCAGGGTCAGCGAGTAACCGCCTGGGCCATGGCACAGCCGTTTGCATTATACGTACGTTTGCTTGGACGCTCACAACGGAGACGGACGTCGGGGAAAACTTTGAAATAACGTGTGTTATGGCATAGCCGATATTTTCATTTTGTTCTGAATGGCTGTTTCGAGCGACATTTACATAAACTATCTTAATGTATTGGGGGGGGGGGGGACGGAAAGAAAAAAAGCAGGAAAACAGAAAGGAAGGGCCGTTGGGGGGGGGGGGGGGAAGCAAAGAAGAATGACAGGAACGTCGATAGGACGGTTAGTTAGGGGTAGGTGAGGTAATATGTGACAAAGAAAAGGGGATTAAACTTCAGCGGACATTATACGGGCCAATTTGTAATTCCTGCTTGCCTGTCTGTACGGATGGAAGCGCGTAAGGAAAACAGGTCCAGTCGTGTTAGGACGATGGGACTTCTGAAACTGTGGCCACTCTGACTGTGGTTTACATTGATTTACATATTTGTTCTGCAGTCCGTTCACACCCTCCCTGTCCGTGGGGGGGGCGTGCTCTAGGCACTTGTATGGCTACGTCGTCCACGTTACAGTTTGTTGTCTTGAACACAGCGTGACTTTCCTTTCAAGCACATTTCTGTTGTAATAACCATTGTAACGTGCCGGCTGTACCGCTTGTGATTCCCGTCCGTACATGAACTAGTGATACTCTGCAGGTGAGCTCTTCGTAATACTCTGTGTGGATCCTGTGACCTGTCTGAAAGCAGTGAAGCGGGAGTCCTTCTTCAGAAGCTTATAGTGGCTCTGTTGATACAGAAATTTTCGCCTGGTATGGAACCCGGAGTTTTCTTACCATGTTTAGAAGACTCATTTGGGAGCTCCAACTAACCTTCTGACGCACATTTGTAAATAGAGGTACTAAGTGTATTAACATTCAGAAGCTCTGAATGCACCTCCATATTTCATATAATTGTCACAATGAATAGGTATTGTTTTCTTAAACATAATTAACATCTTGGTCTTTGTAATGTGTAGTGTATGTTATGTGAGGCAAGAAGAGAGTTTTAAAAAATGTGGGGTAATTTTATACGTTCGGAGTGCTAAAATTCACAAAAATATAATGTCATTGGTTCTGTGCACAGAAGTAAAATAACATAACAACAGGAAGAGTAGTAATGAGATTAACAGTACGTTTGTGAGAACAGAATTGTGTGCAGTACTGTACAAGGTTTTTGGTGCTTGGCGTTGACTATCCACCCCCATATAGTGCCGATGGTAAGAATGAGTAGAACTGTATCTCTATTCCCCTTCTTTGATGAGACCTTTACCTTTCCTGTACCAGGCTTTAGGAGAGTTCGGTTCGGAACTGCTTAAATTTTATATTTTTATGGGTTTGTAGCTTGCTGTCAATAGGAGTATCCGTGCCGTTAGTACTCCTACGTAAGAGCGAATCGGATTAATATTAGCGTGATGCAACGTCGCGTTCATTGCCCCTACCGACTAAGAATGGAACCAGAGTAGCTCAGACAGTATAGTGAATATGCTGCGGGCTGGACGAACGGGGAATTGTTGCTCGATTCCTGACTGGGGCAGAGATTTGTCTCTTTTCCATGGCGTCCAGAACGGCTGTGCACTGTACCACACCTCCGGTTCAATGAGTACTCGGCCAAGTTGTTGGCCTACCACTCACCAGGTGTAACTCCACGCTAAGAATGCGTGGAGTTATACCCTACGCCCCAGCTCGTTTTCGTGGACTGGTGCTTATTGAAGTAAAGGGACGACTAGTTTTTGACAGGTAGCAATATGGACCTACAGACGAACGCCTAGATGATAAGCAACTTGTCGTGCACACGCGGTAAGCGGGCAAGCCTGCCATTGACGGCGCTTTATTTCGCTGACTTCAATTGGTGAGGTATGGACGTGTTAACGTCTGCCTTTCGATTTTTTACGGAGACCCGGTGCCTGCATTCATGCATGCCACACTGCTGTTTGGCCTGGACACAGGGGAACCTCTCGTGTAAGGACTTACGGAGACGAATGATGCAGTAATACAGAGGTGGCTAAAGAGTCGATCGGGGCCAGTTGTTTGGTCGATCGCGGCCACTTTTTGGTCTCTATCAAAATTTATTTGCCACCTCAGTACAATCAGTAGCTCTTCGTTTGACAGCATTTTTTAGATCACCCTGTTCCTGCGAAGAAGCCTGATACCAGTTGAAGATAATTAAATCAAAATAGCGAAGCCGTCTGACCGATGAACATTTAAAATAGTGTCTTTACTTGTGCTTAAGCAGTTATCAACCTTCTTTCAGTAAGTTATCGCAACTTATGCATTGTCATGCATCACCTTCGCAGTAGGAAGGTTCATGAAAAACATCTTTTAATTATGATAAATTGATTTAGTTTGAAGGATCGGTTTTTAATAAATGAAGCAATTGTCCTTTCGTACGTTTGATTTTCATATGCTGTTTTACATTTCTATGCCTGATTGACCTAGTATTAATGCATTATGTACTGTAGTCAGTCGCTAAAGGTTTTCCTGTGTGAAGGGTAGGTCACTGTGTCCAGAAGTCCGGGCTGCAGGCTATAGCCTGCAGCTCGGACACTTATCCAGCCTGCCTGCACCTAACTTCCAACCAACAACAACCCAAGAACCGGACGGCCCATGTGGTAATCAGCACTATGGTCGTGAGCTCCTGATGATGGGCATAGTAGTGCCCGAAACATGTTGAGCCTATCATAAATATAATCAAACAATAAAGTAGCATCTATTTGGTTCTTATTCTTCAGTTAATTAATGGCATTTGAGTGAGTTTCGTACAGCCGTGTTCAGCTGGCCCTCCACATGTACCGTTGCCAAAACTTCACCGATTTCACTCAAAGTGTATGGGAGGTCTGCACTAAAAGTTGTTGTTTTGATTTTGGTGTAGTCTAGATTGTTAGTAAATTTCAGTGTACTGGCCAAATGAACCGTGCTTGCTATCTTCTAGGTGTTTTGACTTATTCTGTTGACAGCGTATATACGAAACTGATGTTACGCAGGTGTTCAAATGTTATAGTTTTATTTATAAGTGCGTTTTACAAATACGGTCAGAATTCTTTAGGAACATATTTTAATCAAATTTTCGTGGGCGACATATCTCCTGCACGAATTTTATTAACTGCGTCTACATTTAATTGGATTGATATTAGGATTCGGGTTAACACTTCTAAGTGTGAAACTCGTCTAAATAATATTTAAAGTATCACGCTTACGTCACCCTAAATACGTTGCTATTTCCGACACTTGTTCAGCTTATGATGTTTGAGGACAATAAACATTATGTAGTTTGTATGATTCACATAACTGCATTCTGAGCAGAGTGCTGAAGCGTTATTCCAGGTGATAAAACACGTAACCCTTGTACTTTAAAAGGCGAGGCTCTAACTCATTATCGGGTGTGCCTTAATAATTGCGTTCGCGGACTTAAGAATGACTTGTGTCCATAAATACATATGTTGTGTCGTACTTGTATACAGTATTTGCACACACGACCGTGATTTCGAGAGTATAACATCTTCACTGACGGAACCTGTAAATGAACTTGTAGCACAACCTTCTTCTGTTCCCCTGCCATGTAACTCTTGTCCGCTCGATTTTTGTCGTATTGTGTGTACCTTTACAGTAGACAGACTACTTGTAAGCGAAAGTATGTATTGTTGATGTGGTCCGAAGAGTACGCTGCCTTTTCTCGTTCAACTGAATCGATGCCACGTTTCCTGTATATATGCGGTAATAAGGTGAAGTACTTCGGAATCCCAAAATGAATGATGCCGACCCCCTAATGTCTCTAATGCTCGCTAAGTATGCGTACAGGGGGAACAAGTGAGCCTATTCCGATACGAGGAACGCTGCACACAATTACGAGAAAGTACGTACGAATATTGTCATTGGCGACTCTCCCAAGGTCCTAATTACGGAAACTCCCAAGATTCTGTAGTATAGTTTCTTTTGGGTAATTCCCCGGCGTCTGAGTTCTAATAGCCGACGTTTCGGAACCCTCTATAGTTCCATCTTCATAGGCAGGTGGATGAAGTATGACAGGGGATAGGATGTGTGGTGTATTTATACCTGACAGGGTTCTGGCAGGCTGGTGGAGGAGCCAGTGGAAGTCAAGTGGTCACTCGCCTTCCATTGACTCCTCCACCAGCGTGCCAGATCCCTGTCAGGTATAAATACACCACACATCCTATCCCCTGTCATACTTCATCCACCTGCCTATGAAGATGGAACTATAGAGAGTTCCGAAACGTCGGCTATTAGAACTCAGACGCCGGGGAATTACCCAAAAGAAAACATATTACATATAGAACACGGCGAAAGCTTAAAATCAAGAATCCCAAGATTCTGTTTTCTAATTTCCTGCAACAGGTAGTAGTAACGTGGCATACGTACGAATCTGTAAGGTTGGAGGACCAGCAGTCCGTTTCCAGAATAGAAGGGTGCGCACATTCCGTGCGCTGGGTAGCCCTGGCGACTGAATTTGGTGAGGTGGCGCAAAATGTTCGTGGGTCCTCAGTATGATGCTTGCTTTATGTCACCCACGTGGCAGCTAAAGTTTTGAGCTTGCTCCTAGATCATTGGCAAATTTGTACACCCCTGGAATAACAATAGTAACCAGTAGTAATGACAATCAACCGTGGGAACTACAGTGACGAACTCACCGAATATTTCATATAATAAAATTCATACAATAAAACCAACAAATGTATTTGTGTATTAAGATCAACCGATGCTGATAATGCCCCCCAGCCCCTCTTGTTGGTACCATTGAAGAGCATTCAAAATGGCACCATGCAAAGAACGTGCTTGGAATCTTTGTGCACATCGCTGCGGACTCCAGCTCTTTTATCTTGTTAATAAGATATTCTGAGCCAAGTGGGCCTACAGATATTCCGTGTGGAGTACAAAGTTGGAATTCTGGTCGTGGTTCTTTCCAGCCTTTAGTCAGACGAGCGAATAGTGTATCAGTACAATATGCTGTATCTTCACTTTCCTGTCTGCTCGATTTACAATGGCTGTATGTAGCCTCAGACAGCTGACAGCTGTTGCGTGTAAGTTACTGGCACCTTTATCCTGCTACCCGTTCGTTCTTCTTGTTAAGTGACGATCCTTGTACTGAATTTGAATTGTCACGCGCGGCAGATATGAGAAATGCATATGTTTCGGTCCCATAACCTGAAGATAGTGGACCACGTGCGAGAAGTCGTAGGCGTGAGTGGGAGAAGAGCTATCTACAGGGATATGAGTGCATCTTGAGAGGCTGATAGTGTCTCAGATAGCTGAGAAATTCTCCACATTTTGGGATGCCGAAAGTTAATCAGCATGCGATATTTGAACAGCTTTGTTGATGAAGATTCAAATATTCTGGGATGTTGCGTCAAGTCGACTCGTAGATAGTTAACCGACGTTTCGGGGGAGCGTACTGCCTCTCCTGAAACGTCCATAGCTATTTACCAGTTTGCACGACGCAGTATTCCACATGAACTGGATCTTTGTTCGTTATCCTGTTCACATGAGACCTGTTCTTGTCCTTACTTTGATACAAATGAAAAACCCACAACCTACAACCGAATTTCTTAAATTACATTTTAATAATAATCCTGCCTACATTTACGCCTTCCAAGTTGTCTCTTCAGGCTTTCCGACCAAAATTTATATGCATTTCTCTTCCCGTGACCCCTCATCGCATTGTCCTTGTCTTGACCATCCCATTAATATCTGAGGCGAAGTTCCAATCATCAAGTTCCTCATTCTGTCAGTATATTTAACCCACTATTACGTCCTGCCTCGTGTATCTATATATTATCCTTATAATTCAGTTCTTATAATCTCTAAAACTGTATAGACCTAAAGTCAATGTACTCAAAATTATCTTACGAATCAAATGCACAGTATTAAATATGTATGAATAGTACAATAGAATTCAGCACATTAGTGGACAACTGTAAAATGTATAAAGTTAAGTTTCCCATTGCACGCCATGGAGGCATATGGGACAGTGTAATGTAATTTCACTTAAAAGTTTGCGCACTAGATGGAGGTGGTCAGCTTCGCGCCCTGTCCTCTTTAACCCGGGGGAAAGCCTCCGTTACCCATCGAACAGGAGGCTGAATGGACCGCAGGGAGATCTCGAGTCTGTAGAAAGGATAAAAATCTCTTGCTGTTGCCTGTAATCGATGCACGATTCGTCAGTCACCTGGTTCGTAGCCCAGTCACTGTATCGACTGTCCCCTCGTTCTATGTTTCTTCCGTAATATGAGTGACCGAGCTGCACTCGGAAGGTAACGTTTGTTTATTTCTGGTTTGTGAAACGACGATGTGATATCTCAGACTGTGCAGCGCCGAATATCAGTTATTAGTGGACAGTAAATTGGAAAGGATATGGAAGGAGGCGATCTGAGTCTAATTTTAGATATTTTTCACCTTTTGTCAGTAGGAACGTGGGATCGGCGCTGAGCACTTCAACAGTTAGGTAAGCCAATCTCTGGGCCGAGATCTGAACTCGGGACAACCAGCACACGACATTTTGTTGCGTCATTGTGTAATTAAGATAGACATTACACAAGTAGGATGCCAGTGTGTACGTTATTAATTTATCTTAGGATATATTCCGGCCAAATGTTATGCAAACGCCCGGATAGGACGGTAGTATCTAAAGGAAAATAGAAGCTTCCTTTTTCCCTACCAGACGTCCTTCAAGGTAGCTTTCTGCATACCATTTGTCCGTATTTGCACGCACGCGACTCACGTAGCCGTGAAAACACGCAAGATGTACTCTGTCAATTATACCACTGGTCTCTATAATAAGTTCCAAAGTCCGAGGATAATCCGATATTCCTGCACAAAAAAAGCAGCGAGCTAAGAGTACTGATTTTCACCAAGAAGTTACAGAAACCCAGCACAAATCGTGTCCTTCATGTATGAAAAGCGTCTCTCACACGTGATGTTCTAGCAACCAAATTATGGAGGCGTGTGCGTAACCATCATCACACGTCTTATGCTGAGGACGTACTGGAACTGCGGTTAGGTTGCAATTACTATGCAAATACTGAGGCCAGGAGGTCAAGTCTTATTAGCCTGATGGATCCTGAAGTTTGCAGTAATATCCTGAAATACATTTCGTACAGTCCTGTGAATGTTGTGTAGATAAACAACGGTTATCTGCTCCGAGAAGCGTACGAAACACATAGAGACACTGTGCGCAGAGCTAAGAGTTATTGAATGTCTGAGCTGGTGGTATTTGGCGTTATCGTTGTGTTATACAGTTAATTATAGAGCTGTAACTGCTGCAAAATCTGTCAGTAGGTGCTGCGTTTTGTCCTCTTTCCAGGAGTGAATTTTCATGAAAATATCCGTTAACATAAATGCAATGGACGTCACAATCCGAGTGACAATCATTACACGGCTTGAAATAGAAAATAGCGAAGTTGCGTTGTGTCTGTCGAACGCTTTGGCTTCGGGCTTTGTACTTCGTTGCATAACGTTTAGTTTGTATTGTGTGTGCATATAAAAGACCAACGAGTTCTCTCTCTCTCTCTCTCTTTTTTCTGCCGTTGTGTGTGTGTGTTACAGTCAGAGTTGGAAGTAGTTAAGAGTAGTTGCAGAGGATGACAGCAAAGTACCATAAGCCTATAGCCTACTATAGCTGGTATTTCTGTGTGCACTGCTACTCTAAACAGCTGTAGATAGCAGCACCAGTTAGTGCATGTTGTTCAGTATGGTGATATGGTGAGAGTGTGTGCATGTTTCCTGGGAGCTGGAATGAAGTAGTCGGTTCCCGGCAGGTGCAAGAAATTGCAACGTTCTCCAAAGTGTCCAGACCAGCTGTGGGGCTCTTTCCCCCCCGGGGTAAAGCAGCCGGGACGTGAAGCTTATCACACATATCTATCGAGTGCCGAAGTTTAGAATGAGTGAAACTTGTCTCTGCCCCCCATATGCTTTAATGGCGTGCACGGGGCAGCTTTACCTCTACTTTGGCTGTGTTGCCTGAAGTCCCGACGTTTTTCAGGTTAGGTTTTTGTTACAAAGTTTGTTCTCAACAATTTATGGCGTAAATTTCCGCGGCCATTATGCTGTATTAAAGATGCTGTTATTGTGCTTCCTTGTGTTTGATTTAAGCGTAGGTGCTTAATGGGAAGATATTTGAAAGTATAAACGGTTTTATTGGTGGGATTTAACAATGGCTGTTGACGGTCGTAGGTGGCAGGTTTATGGTCTTGGGTTGGGTGCTTCTGAAGTGTCAGGATTTATGTACGTTCCTGTACTACCCATTTCCTTCGAAATTTTGTAACGTTATGGTTTTCATATAATTATAGTTAATGTGGATATCTGTGACTGCTACTTGCTTTCTACTGTGTTAGTACTCCATGTCGTAATGTATTTGCCATTCCGGAACCGATGGAAATGGATATAAATCAAATCCTTACTTTATTACTGCATTATATTTTCTCAAATCAAATGTAGTTTTAATTTTTAAAAGCAGTTTCAGAGGCGGTAATGCCGATTCCAAGGCTCCATTAAGCTAGCCCAATATTGCAGTTTGTCCATTGGCCACATTAACGTCTGACGTAGTATAAAGAAGATTAGTTATTTGTAACGGTGACCACTTATTTCATTTCCCAGTCTTATCATATTCACTTCTATTAAGATTTGCTGGCAGTCCTTACGTATAGCAGCAGTTAGAAGAGGGCTTCTGAAACGTATGCTGCGGGGCCTTGTACTGCCTGAACAGCATTGCCCGTCGCATTGAGAGCAGTCCATAATAAGATGCATTTTTCTGTTGCACAGTCTGTCAGCTGCTAATGGCAAGTGCCTGTATGTGAGATGGTTACATAGCCCTCTTTCTTTCTTTCTCTCTTTCTTTCGTTCGTTTTTTTTTTAAGGAAGTAATTCGTGGCCTCAAGGTCTATAGACACCAGCTTACCAATCGAAAATAGACAACTTGTTCTTTGGGTTTGGTTATATATATCTCATTTATGGTATTTATTACTGACTTAAATCTGTCGCCGTACTCATTGCATGACACTACATGTATCACACCATTTATTGCAGATTAAAATATACTGTTGCAATAATTACATTAGCCTTCAGATGTCAGACTTATCGTCTTTCAGGGAACCTGTTTTTCCCAATCTGGATATAGTAGGACCAATTTGTTTAACATTTACTTAGAGCATTGTCTGTTAAGTGTTAAATAATTATTGAGGACAGTCAGTGGTTCTGAAGGTAGAGTACATAGGGACTGACAACGGCTCACGCGAGATGGACGCCTGTTTTGCCAAGCAAGCGTCCGAAGACTCGAAACAACTTTGGCACTTTAGTTTTGTACCTCCTTTTCTGTGCCTGGAGTAAATCAGTTCTCTTTAAACTGGATAAGTATCGTGTAAATAATCTTCGACAACGCGTAGTTAGAGGTTTGAGGTTACAGATTGTCACTTCTATGAAGGAGTACATGAAGTTTCACTCCGAAGTCAAGGGGTGCATGAAATTTTGCTCTTAAACGAAGCGGGTACGTGAACTTTCACTCTGAAACCAAGAGATACGTGAAATTTCACTCTAAGACAAAGAGGTACGTGAAGTTTCACTCTGAAACGAAGAGGCACGTGAAATTTCACTCTGAAACCAAGACGTACGTGAAATTTCACTCTCAAACGAAGAGGTACGTGAAATTTCATTCTAAAACCAAAAGGCACATGAAATTTCACTCTAAAAACAAGAGGTAGTGAAATTTCGCTCTGAAACCGAGAGGTACGTGAAATTTCACTCTGAAACCAAGAGGTACATTAAATTTCACTCTAAAAACAAGAGGTGCGTTAAACGTCACTCTGAAACCAAGAGGTACGTGAAATTTCACTCTAAAACCAAGAGGTACGTGAAATTTCACTCTAAAACCAAGAGGTACGTGAAATTTCACTCTAAAGCCAAGAGGTGCGTGAAATTTCACTATGAAACCAAGGGATACGTGAAATTTTGACTGTAAAACCAAGAGGTACGTGAAATTTCACTCTAAAACAAGAAGTACGTGAAATTTCACTCTAAAACCAAGGGGGTACGTGACGTTTCACTCTTATACCGAGGGGTACGTTAAGATTCACTGTGAAACCAAGGAGGTGCGTGAAATTTCACTCTCCAGCCAAGAGGTGCGTGAAGTTTACTCTTGAGACGAAATGCTACTTCGACAAAAAAAAAATTCAAAAATTGTTCCTGAAAGTCCGCATACCATGCATGGTATGTGTTCCAGCAACGTCAGTGCTGAAGGAATATGACTGCTGGTTTGACTCTGTGTTCCTACGCACATCTTTATGGAAAGTAGCTCGATTTACAAGTGAATGGAATAAATTCCACATACTTGAACTGACACACCAGGAGATTGACCTTTCACCTTTTCGTCCAGCCCGAAGCACTCTGTCATTCTCTGTCACTGGCTAGGCTTTTCAGATGTCAAACATTCTTTCAATTTGAAATATCGAACTCCTGCTGTTGGCCCTATGTTATGCATACAGACGGAGTCATAAATGTCATTAAAAATCCTGCTGTTATTAATCGTCTAAAGCACAGTAGTTCATGTACCACCTGCTGTAACACTGAAAACATCTGCTTTTTGTGCACAGATTGTGTTTATGTCTTTCATGTGGTTCTCACAGTAAACATCGATTATTTTCCTAATAGCATTAGCCAGTTGGTTTTTGTAATGGAGAGGCAGTCCGTTTGCTCTTGTCGTACATATCAATTACACAAATTTCAGGCTTTCTGTGGTTGTTCTGTGTTAATGCACAGACGGTGGGAACACTGGAACATTGGGCGTCATGATATATTCCGTACACAATTTATAGGGTTTATTTGGTACATGCTGACGACTGAGGAAGGTTGAAACATGGATTAAGTTATTTAGATTCTGGTATTGATTACCGCTGAGGCGGCTAAAATGTTTATTGTATTTATTATATACACGTTTAGACCTATCCGAACAAAAGTATTTCGTACCTCTAGATCGTGGCACCGCTCAGTGAATGTGGCCTTGCGTAACTTTTTTTTTTTAAAAAGTGGCCTTATTCTGTAAAGTTTAGTATCTTAGAATAAAATATAGTTGTATTTGCAAAAGTTTAACATTTACAGCATGTGTATACAGTGAAATCGCCATGTCAGAGTGTATGTTATGATCTGTAATAAATAAAGTGGACGGCCGTGAAGTGGGAACAGTGTGAACAAGAACAGCTCGATGACCACAAGAATTTCACCTTGAAATTTCACGAAATTTTGTGCTAGTGGATATAATGGAACCCAAACTAATTATATGGCCGTTGGAAGTTGAATAGGATGACCCGACATAACCCATCTCTAGCTGCGGTTCCTTTAGATAACCGTTCCATCGTTCAGTTTCACGTCATAACCCTTGAGGAATACTCAGAAATTACAGCGTCTTTTAATATGCTTGATATGGGCTTAAAAGTTTCTGGAAAGACAGCTTGATGGAATGAGCGTTGCTGCTACCTCTAAGGGTAACTTTTTTTTTGTCGGCAGAGGGCATGACTGTAATGCCGACTGAAGCGAAGGTACTTCCCACTGCCACAAATTGCTGGCATATTCTACTTACTTACATACTCCATGGTGCAGAGTCCTTCTTGAGAAGCTAACCGGTTTGCAGCTAGTCAAGAAATTCGCCGCATTTCACGGAACCCGAAGGTTCATTACCGCAATTACAAGCGTCCGCCACCTGTCTCTATCCTGGGCCAGCCCAATCCAGTCCACATACCCACATCCCACCTCCTGGAGATCCATCCTAATATTATCCACCCATCTACGCCTAGGACT
>Ga0123354_10010329_pt1 | contig 14373 bp, 10 predicted proteins | sample TergutLab28metaG_2_FD_97872 | JGI IMG/M metagenome (GOLD analysis project Ga0123354, IMG submission 97872) | Labiotermes labralis P4 segment gut microbial communities from Petit-Saut dam, French Guiana - Lab288 P4 | ecosystem: Host-associated > Arthropoda: Insects > Digestive system > Gut ... | reverse complement strand
CTGCCGTTATTTACACCTATGTTTATATACACATTATTCATTTCCACTTGTTCCATAAAGTACATATTTATTGAAACTGGTTACAGGAACAATTTTGTAATTTATCCTTGTACACCTTGTATACACTGTCTGTGTAATAAAGCTCTTCAAAAAAAAAAGTGTAACATCACATTTACCTAAGGTATGTGCTTCATTCAAAAATTTATAATTTTTCTTCATCTTAAATGAAAACCTCCAGTCAAATTTTCACGACATTTTTCTGTAAGCGCTGCCGTCCGTGTCTGTTACCGTAGTTTTCAAAACAGCAGATTTTTTTTTTGCAGTATCACGCTTCTCAGAAACATTTTCTTCCAGCTCAAAGACTGTTTCCACCAGGCTCCCTTCACAGGACAAAAAAGAAACATGGAGAGCCCGGTATAAATGTGTCGCAAATGGAGGTCTATAAACATACTGCGAGACCAGCTTCTCATGGTGCTGCTGATAATGATTCAAGTATCATTGCCATATTACGCCATGACAAGTGGTAAAATCACCTATCCATCGGTAACTATTTACCAGTCGAAAACGCATAACATCATAGACGACCCGAATCGTTCTTCGCACGCCTTAATAACGCTGACATTAACTTCCTATGTGAGCGAATACACCAATTTTTAAAAAATCTAGGAGCCACTCCAAAATTCGGGGTGCCATAGGGGCATGAAACAGGAACTACACTCGTGATCCACAAATATTAGACGCCGCCATTCAAAATTTAATCGCCAGTGCAATCTGGCGCCTGCGATTTGTGCACCCCTGCTACAAGGACATTCCAAAAGTGATATTGGGAATCAAGCTTTGCACAGCATTCGGTCCCGTGATATCGCAACGTGGTGACACCTGCAACCAACAGTGACACCACGCATCCTGCAACCACAGGCTTTTATAAATGGTGAATGGCTGCATTAGCGTGCCATCTGCAGTCCAGAATCACCAGCGTTTTCGGGTGTATTTACAGTACAATATGTTTCGGTTATCTCTACAACTCTGTCCGCCATGTATTTCGCACTTCAGTCAATATTAACCCTTTAAAGATTAAACGTGTCTGTCTTATATAAGGAAACAGCCCGTACCGCGCTGTAAACACTTTCCACCTCGGTTATACAAAACCAGTCTGCTAATGCTGTGTAAGGCAAAAGCCGCTGTCTGTTCTGAGATCCGTACAAAACACCCAACGCAAAGCGAGCACCGTGAAGAATTGTTGAATGTTAAACCTGGTGGTATGTAAGGAAACCGCTTGGCTTTAAAAGGTTAAGACAGTTACGCTGAGACGTTGAGTGCAAAATACATTAAGATATTCATGTAAGAGTAAAAAAAAAAAAAAAAAAAAACCATCCCTGTCCACGCGGGAAAGCATATAGGGGAAGCAGCCATGCGGCTTCAGTGTTTCTTAACCTCAGCACTAGTTAGAAGTGAGTGGTTACCTTCACGTCCCGGCCTTTTTACCCCAGGGAAAGAGCCCCGATACTCATTAAATACGAGGACGGGTGGATCCCTGAGCCCGTCTGAAAATTTTGGAGAAGAGAAATATGTCTGACCCCTAACGGGAAAGGGTTTGTGACCAGCTTTAACGAATCTTAGAGCGTGGACAAATCTTAGTAAAATTTTTCAATTTGTAGTCTAATGAAAATCCGTTCAGCGACTCCTGAGGTGTTGTATACGGACAGACAGACACGCCACAGTCAACAGGGCATTTTTACGACTTCGTTGCTGGCACACCGAAAAGGAATAAGTTTAGCGGTGAATTTAGGACAACATTCAAGGCAAACGGCGGAGAAAGTGGATCCAATTTGCAACACGTCGACATACTTAAATACTCGAAGGGGCTCGACCAACTGAAATAAAGCAGGCTTTTGGTCAGTCAGACAAGCAAGACAGCAACTACGACCGCACTAATGACTGTAGTAGCACAATCAGCTAAGCCTTAACTAAACACACGTTTATACGCCCACACATAGACCTGCAAATGTGGAGGGAAGTTCAGTTCATTTACTACTGAAAGTAAGAAATTTCGTTAACGTTGGTATTTTTCGGGAGACTGCCGTTGACTGTTACTTATTCAAATTCCGAAATGCACACGCAGAGTTTGTTCCTTTACCTCGTAAACTGCAATACTTGGAAGGACATTTTATTCCACAAAACTTGTGCTTTCGATTTTCCTCTACGGCATTTGTCAAAATTACTTTTCACTTCGATAAATGAAGTTTGCTACTTATATGGCTTTTTGGTTTATCACATTCTTTCATATTCTTTGGTTCCATTTTCTAGCACTGTACATATGGTTGCATGTTTTGTATGTTATTGTTTAATTTTGTAAATTATGTATTTTTATTATTATGTTTATGTATTTTTATTGCCACGTAGTACAGGGTGGGGCATAAAGATCTCCGACTTTTCTAAGAGGTATAAAATATGAAAGAAGCCATCTAGAAAAAAAAATTGAATATATTTCTGAAAAGTACATTAAAAACAGTTTTATAGTGGGTTTTAAAAATCAGATCAGACATAAGGTGGCCGTCGTTGGCAACACATTGCTGAAGACGTTCCCGGAAGCTCTTCATAACTCTCCGGGTTAGTTCAGGCGGAATGGAGTCGATTTCCTGTTGGATCCTTCCCTTCAAATCCTCAAGAGATCGAGGACGATGTTTGAAAACCTTTTCCTTTAGGTATCCCCAGAGGAAAACGTCACACGGGCTTAAATCTGGTGACCGTGCCGGCCACTCCACGTCTCCCCTTAAAGAGATCAAACGCCCGGGGAACAACAACAACAACAACAAAGTCCCGATGTTCACCGGTCCAAACCATTATGGGCACTGACAACGGTAGAGGCTAACCAACCGCACGACACTACCCCACTTCTCTACCACCATTACAGCCCTCACAGTGCCCCTTCGAAAAGTGGGAGATCTTTATGCCCCACCCTGTACTGTTCTGGGTATTCTGTTTCATTGTGTTGATCTGTGTATTGTTTGCGTGTAAATGTGTATTGTACTACTGCCACCGGGTGTCAACCCAATTGCATTTAACATATATATCATATCATATCATATTCCAGAGATTACTCGCAGAACACGCGGTAATAATAGCATATCTTTACGAATTTTTGTCCAATTAAAACAAAACTAGATACCATTAAAAAATATTAATGGAACTGCTCAACACCAAACGAAATTAAAATTTATTCAGTGCTTCTTAAGTTGTAACCAGACAAACAAACAACTATGCAAACACAAGAGCATTTCTGCTACTTTCCCTCGCAAACGCGCCCAAAACAAACGCCCAGTTCTCCCACTTGCTTCATAAAACAACAATTAAAATTCTAAGCATAAACAATTGACAGTAGTAGGAAATGGTTTTAAGCGACGCATCTGCAGCATCAGCTGACATCTGTCTAGACACCTTTAACATCCGCCAGTGGTCTCGACGCATAGAAGTTGGGACGGCTTGAAGAGATGTGCACACATTTAAAACAAGCGCAGTTCAATGTGTAACTTCTGCAAATGCGTACCTCCGATAAAGGAACTAAAATACTTTATTTTCCTGGAAATTCATGTAAGCGGTAGCAAGCACTTCTTAAGCAACGTGTTTCCTTCAGCAGGGATAGGTCCTAAATGAAATCAATAAACACAGTAACTGAGTACTTTCTCACATCGCAAATACTTAAAATAGAACGGGTAAAGATCAAAACAGCGGAAGTAGAAGAGGAAGAAGGGGAGAAGTGTACTGAGAATTTTGTTCCACACTTCCATTACACATGAAAGAAAATACAAACATTACCAGCCAAGAAAACAAATAACCAAATGGCACGACACTAAACGCAGCTACACCTCAAAATACTCTCCATTCTTAGAATGTTTTAAGCCTTCTACTCGCCGAATCATTCAGAACACAATAGCCACAAATTGCGCGCCTGGCACCCGCGTGATGAGCGGGGCTTGCAGCCGTCTGTTTTCACTCCGGCTTGACGCAATGCAACAAACTGCGGTACAGGCTGCACGGCTGATACACTAGAGCTCTGAGCTGTAAATTAATTTATCCTTCGGATAGAGGGTGCAGACCTCCCTACTCATAAATAAAATTACCCCGGGACGAGAAGCAATTACAACACCCGGCACAAAAAAAAACCGAGAAGCGTTCTGTATCACGAACGTACTCGTGACAATAAATCCGTAAAACCGAACGATTTTTTTTTTATTTATGGTTAACGGCGCTCATGACGAAAAATTATGTGAACATCGACCGTGATGTTAATGTGTATATTCGGCGAGGAATGACATTTGAATAGACATGACAAGTATATCGAGGAGCCATGAATTACAAGCGCATAAGAAGATGTACGGTTCGAACTGAGAGACAGATTACTTCCCTGTTTCTCCTGTTTATTTTCTCAATTTATGTTCGCAGTCGTGTAGTTCTTTCGAAAAACATAAAATGAAGTTCCCTTCTTTAGGTGTATTTATATAACCAGACCACTGGCACAGTATCCTGAACAACTTTCTGAATGTTTGGTTTATTCTTTCTAGTTTTAAAAACAAACACTTCATTTCCCCCTGTCAAAGCAGTGTCCGAGTTTCCTCGTTTAACACCCCCTTATCATCGTGCATAAATTTAAACCAGAAATTTCCATATAAAGTTTTCCACAGTTGCATTCAGTTTGTTGGACCTGCTGGCCATACAGCTCTTAAGTAGAAGGCAGTACGTCTGTGAATGAGAACTTAAAACACGATGGAAGAACATCAGGAAGAACGCTTGAGTGTAGTGAACGTGATGTGCTTGAATTTACTTGTCTTAGGACACGAGTCTGTGTTTTGTTCCTGCGTTAACCATATCCAGCTTACGGACAATGAAGCAGTGCAAAAAATACGCCAGGAGTGAGGCAGAAAACTTTGCTAGTTCACGTAAAGTCTGTTTTGAGAAAAAACGTAAAGCGTCCTGAATTGAGCAGAAACTATGAAACTGTTATTATTTCACTGGACGAGGGGCATAAATTAAGTGGAAACAAAAAACCCTACACTTTCTTTAAAGTTTAGGGTGGTTCAGCCCTAAATAGGCTCCTTAATATCACGCTTCAATTAAAATTGGAGCACGAAATATCCAGCGAAGAAAACTGGGCTCGCCACTACGAAACGAGCCCAAAGAAATCCAGCGGAAACGTCTGCAGCCTGCTACGAAGAAGAGAAATAAATACCTAAACATCTAACGGCAATGTAAGAGTGGCTGCCGCCTTCTTCGCTCTCAAATAGACCCTTAGGCCTTACTTACTTACTCCATGGAGCACAGTCCTTTTGAGAAGCTAACCGGTTCTCGGCCAGTCATGAAAATCCCCCTATTTTATGGAACCCAAAGGTTCATTACCGCATTCACAAGTACTCGCCACCTGTCTCCATCCTGAGCCAGCTCGATCCAGTCCATACCCCAACATCCCACTTCCTGAAGATCCACTTTAATGTTATTGTCCCATCTACGCCTGAGACCCTTAGGCCTAACGTGTCATTTTAATATCTCCGAATTTCTGAAGAAGTCATTCAAAGATTGATGACTTAAGTTGGATGCCAGGTGCGTGTGATTTCATCAACGGAAAACGGATGCCTGGTTCTACGTACGTATATCATGTCAATCACGTGTGTAAAGCCGTGGACTAATGTTTATATTCAACATATCACGCGACACCAAATTATGTACCAGAGAGTGAAAAGTTGTTTCTGCATGGGTTCGAGTTGACATACGCGACTTGCCTTGTTCTTAACACTTCGTTATGTTTTTCATTTATGTAAAGACGCCGGTTAAATCTCTGCCAGTGTCTCGTCTCAGAAACTCGAGTCTGTACACAAGCCTAATTCTTACAATACGCATTACGGTAAAAGGTAAAGGTAAAGTCCAGAGGGGATTAGGTGTAACTCTTCTCTTTCTTTAACCTCGGAATTATATGGGAGTGTGGGCCGGGTAGCGTAGTCAGTATAGTGACTTGCTACAGGCTGGACGGTCCGGGGATTCGAATCCCGGTAGGGGCGAGATTTTCCGCACCTGTCCAGACCGGTCCTGGGGTCCACCCAGCCTCCTGTACAATGGGTACCGGGTCTTTCCCGGGAGTAAAGAACGGCCGGGGCGTGACGCCGACCCCTCACCCCTTCTCGTGCCGTTGTCAAGAAAGAGCAGGGCTATACCCCTACTCCCCCTATGGGCCGTACGACCTGTACAGAGCCTCAGTGCCTGTACAAGGGTGCACTTCAACTTTACCTATACTAGATGGGAATGGGTGGTCAGCGCCACGCCCCGGCCGCTTTACTTCCGTGAAAGAGACCCGGTACCCATTTTATAGGAGGCTGGGTGGGTCCCAGGGCCGATTTGGACGGGTGAGAAAAATGTCCCCATCAGGATTCGATCCCAGCACCGTCCGTTCTGTAGCGAGTGGCTATACATATTGCACTATCCCGGCCCACACTCCCTTCATGTACAAAGGATAACCACTCCATAGCAAGGTGAGCCTCACTACACTTCCTTAAGAATTCCGTAACTTATTTACGTAAAGTATAGGCAGCCGAAATAGCGCACTTGGTATAATGACTAGCTACGGGCTGGACGATCTGGGATTCGAACCCCGGTGTGGCGAGGATTTACCCATTGAGACCGGCCGCCGAGGACCACCCATCCTTCTGTACAATGGGTATCGGGTCTCTTTCGCAGGGATAAAGCGGCCGGGGCGTGGCCCAAACCACACACCCCTTCAAGATCCGGGGTTTAATATCAGTAGAGCTATCAAACTCGTACCTTTACCTCCCACCTGTGCCTGCTGGCATGTAACGGGACAGCTGAATTTAATAATACCCGTTGAAAGGTGTAGGGCTTACTCAACAACTTTCCCGTTTTCATTTCGCCTGAAATATTTACGGAACATTTCTATGCATGTAAGTTCAAGTGCACCAGCAGAAGAATACAGAAACGCCAGTTGCTGTTGGCTAAACGACAGTGTACCTCGCTTTATGTCACACAATCTGTACATAACAGGAAAACCCCCTCTACGTTTGAGGGCACGACTTTCTTTAGAAACGATGGGAACCACAAAGCGACACAGCATCACATCTCAGAATATCTCAACCCTCAGATCTACTAAACATTCAAAATAGTGATTGCCTAGCAACAAGAGACCCGGTGTGCATACTGCCTACGATGGTTCGATATGGAGACCTTCTTGACGGTGCGACCAGAATATCAAAACGTCCCCACCAAGGAACAGATGTTTGTATTCCGGCAGCAGTAAAAGAGGAATTGGAAATGTAATATGCGGAAGGCTTATTTCATGGGACTGACGACAGACTGGAACGAAGAGAAGGTTTGTCCTCATAAATGCGGAAAGAAGAGGAATTACTGCCAATATGAAAGGGAACCGATATTAGAAGACTTCCATAAAGAAGGAAGAACAGAAATGGAGCAAGATTCTCATGTGTTCTGAATCACTCCAATTTAAAGACGTGGCAACCAGAGAATAAAGTGCCTGCTTCGGTAATAATTCCCCGAGGGTCTCAATTATTCTCATCGGAGCAATATAAAATGATTAGCCCTGCAGATGACACGTCGAGTTAAATATAAAACCAAATTCTGTGGCATTATTATATATCCTCAGCAAATTCCAAAGCTTCAGACCTGCTGATAGACAAGTATTACTTCAGCGGGCAATATCCCAAACACGTTAGTAGACATACAAAACTGGCCGTCTGGATAACAGTACGACATGAAGAAGCAAAACACCACGGAAGTAAGAGTCCATGCATTCTACAACTCGGAAGGAGACAGCTGATCAGTCAGCTAAAGCAGGTTGTACCCTAGATAGCCACCCCTCGGTACGTATTAACTAAGAAACTACTTGGGTCCAAGTACCAGTTTCGACTAGATGGCAATGTGGACAAAATTCAGTCAGCAAGTAGTGTATTGAAAACTACACCACGGAGTAGCCTACACAGACACTGCAGACGATCGTTACTATCATATTAATTCATCTACAGCACCCATCCCTTCGTGTAGCAACGCTACAGATTATCCGTTGCTAATACAGTTACTACTGCTACTACTACTGCTACTACTACTACTACTACTACTACTACCACTACTACTACTACTGCTGCTGCTGCATCAAATCTCCACTACTAGTACTACTACTACTACTACTACTGCATCAAATCTCCACTAATAGTACTACTATTACTACTACTACTACTACCACCACTACTACTAATACCACCACCACCACTAATACTGCTACTACCACCACCACCACCACAAAACGTGAAGGGGTCCATAATTTCTCGTTCAAAGCAACATAAAAACCACAAGGCATTCACCTGACAAATAAATTAATCTCCTTTGGAATACCATCCACATTACAAACGCTTACGTGTGGCCCTGTTCCTTCTTTGGACGGCACAGAAACAAGAAACTTGCAGTAAACGATAGGGGACATTTCCCTTAACAACTATCTTCGAGCATTCAAACTATATTCGCGGATGATTACATACTGACAGCAGCCGCAATGGTATGCAAGTTGGCATTATAGTCATTGACGTCATACCAGTGACATAAAAGGCTTGTTGCTTTCCTTTTTATTGGCCTCACTTCACTTTCGTACCCCGCGTACGGAAGAACACAGTACAGTTTATCGGCGTCACTCAAACTGCCTGCAAAACTAGTATGTCTAGATACGGGTTGTGAGGTTAGTAAGGTCAATATTGGCTGCGTTAGACGAATGTCGAAATTGGCCGAGCAGCGAGCTGCATTGGAATAAATACTAACGGAAAGAACGAGAAGACACCGTAACAGATGGAGAGCTCATGAAGTATCGAAACTTAATGTAATGTGTGAGATGAGAATTAAGCGAAGACAGAAGTGGCATATTTTATTAATGCCCCACGTAGAAGGCAATTAATTCCTGGTACAGAATAATCGGAGGTGGAAGGAACAGAGGAATGGCAGCAAGACCAAGAAAGTTGAAAGATAAAGAAGTGGAAAGGCGGAAGTAAAGAAAGGGATCATCAGAATACAAGTGGATGGACAGATCTGCGTGAAATTCTGCTACTGCTACATCCAGAAAAGAAGAAGAAGAAGAAGGAAAGATGATGATGAAGTGAAAGACAGGGAAATGGATTAATGAGCGGAAGGACTATACTTACTTAGAAAAAGAAAAGGACATTTACACAGTAAGGCATGAATGAATGGATGGTAGACAAGACAAATTAGGAAAGCACCTACTCAACGATACGCTGTCAGCATTCAGCGGTCAGCCTGTCCTTTGTATCTTCGTCATGACGTCACTTCCAGTTCCCAGCTACAGGTAGGACAATTTTATACTTTACCTGAAAACAAAGAGAAAGTCTTAAGTATTTTGAGTGGAATTTATTGCACCATTTATAAGTAAGTCAGTTTGTTCTGTAACACTTATTTTAATGAGAGACTCTATTACTGACATGGATAGTAGCGAATGCAAATGCTATATCACATGGTGATAAAAAGAAACCAAATTAGAAAAGTAAGTGAGATTTGAAGTTCCCATGTCGGGTGATAAGGAAACAGTGGCGTGGTTAGCTTTATTGGAATCCGGGACGAGTAATCACAATGACCCCCTCTAACAGAAAATAAGAACTTAAAAAAAATCACAATAATTTATTGGATTTCTGTTTATTTGGCTCAATAATTTAAAAATTGTTAGGCGTTTAAGAAAGACAAATCTTACACTCACAATATATACTGTTGCTTCCATTTTGCCTCCCCTTGACTCTGCCGCCCGGGGCGACAGCACTACTCGCCCCCTCCCCAACTACACCCCTGTTATAAAAGTTCCTGTCGTCTGGACTGTGACTTTGCGTAGCAGAAGTACCGGCGTTTCAAGAGATCGTGCTGCCTCCATTAACTACCATGATGATGGAGGCAAAAAGATCCTCCGTAACATCAGAGCACTTCTAACAGACCACAAGGAGTCGCATCTCACAGGTCTTCAATACAGAACACGTTAGACAGGGTTGCAGTCTAAATTACATTACAGACGCAAACATGTGTTTCTTCTTTTCTTGACCCCCATTACTAACAGAGCTAAGTCATGTTCGCAGCCACACTTATTTTTAGCTTACACTGGGGTTCAATTCCGGTTACTTAACCTTTTGTTTTCTCTCCTAATAATGAGCATTAATCTATCTGAACATTAATGCAAGTGCAACATCAGCTGACCCCACACGTGCGTTACTGCTGACAAAGTTACTGTCTGCGGTAACCCTGGCAATTCATTGTTTCAGTAAATCTGTGGATCCTGTCAAAGTCAGCTGACTAGGTGGATCGTGCTGACCCTATCGACACGGTCATCCAGACCACAAGTTGAGCAGTAAGTGAGCGGCTACTGTTTTTTGAATCAGTCAACCAACAAGTGTCTCAACCCACTTGATGGGAAATTGAACGTTAATCTTATGGTGCAAATTACACGTTGTAATAATTATCTCCACATCCTTAATGTCTGTGGATTTTTATAGCGGAATCTGAGTTTATGCAAAAACCCCCGCGAAATAAATAATATATTTCTTGGGTGCAAAAATGAAATTAAAATATTTAAAATACTGACTACAGTTTAAGGAAAAAGAACACAAAAAAGGCACAGTTGTTTCCGTCCACACCATGACGGCACGGAGAGGGAGCAAAGTACAGCTCCACTCATTCTGAACCTCGGCACTGAATCGATATGAGTTGCCCCGAACGCCGTACCCCGTAAAATAGCACCGGTGCCCATAGTAAAGAAGGCTAGGTGGGACCCAGATCCGACCTGGACGTTGTGGATAATAGGGAAAAAAAACCCCTTTTACCCCTCCTACGATTCGAAACCCGAATCGTCCATCCCACAGTCTAATAGGTAGTGTCACTATTCTACCTCGTCTCCAAATTTTTGGTAGTAGCGATTTATTCCGAAAAGAATTCCAGTGCTGATTACGCAAAAAGAAAGAATAGAATAGAAGAGAACAGAATAGTAATTGGGTTCAAGTCCTTTCGGTCCCAATGCACCTAGGACGCATAAAGATATAAAGAAAAATATAAATGCAATTAAAATTATCAAAATTACGCTTACCAATTTAGTTGAAAAGGAAATAAGCTTGCAACATGCCGCGACATTTCCACATTCAATACCCAACAGATTTTAATTCAAGTTATAATCCTTCACATAGTGCTTGTGTGATTGAGCCGGCAAGAACCTTCTCGTCAGCACCGACAAAATGGCTACAAAAAGAGGTCTCAGTCATCTGTTGACTATCATGACTGAAATTTCCTACATTCACATAGGCTACACAAGACAACAAATCCTGCTTCCATCTTCAGCCTGCATCCTGCTGTCTGTCCATGCAGCAGTCAACAATGTCAAGACAGCCGTCGTTCCTATCCCCCCTTGCTAGCCGGATGATTGAATGAACCAGAGGCAGTATGGACCGACAGCGGGGGGTGAAACGTCGGAAATGCGAACAGGGATGACAGTCTTGTTATCTTAGACCGGTGTTCGTACAGAAATGTAGACCTCCGGGACGATACGCAGTACGGCGGATTTCATTTGAATTCCACCTCTACGTTGTTAAGAGCCCGAATTCAGCACCGCTAAATAGCAAAGCCTTCTAACGGACCCGATTCTAAGCCAGTTTGATCCAAATCATACCCTCGCAACGTAATTCTCGAAGACCACTCTTAAGGTTTCACAACGAATTATCAGTCTTCCAAGTGGCCCATGCCAAATCTATATTAATATTTCGCAGGTATTTCTTGTCTGCTCCATCCGAGCTCAACTGCCAGAGTCCAAGACGAAGATATCACTTCTTCCGGCTCCTCTAACTCTTTCTCGATCGTCCCGAATCTCTCCGTCTTCGTTGATATTTCAGATATTCTTTTAGAAACACCCAACTTTTAAAGAAATTAATCTTTCTCTTATCTTGCACATTTACCCTTCATTTTTATTTTGCCTGTTGTCATATTATAATGGGCCTTAAATAAATAGTAATAAAGGGTGTTACCTGACTCCCCGTCTTAGGACACAGACCAGTGTCGGATTCCTGCAAACGCGGCAAAGAGAGCCACCGTGTTCCATTAAATACGGGCAAACTCTTCAATTGTTTTTCAAGAAGGACTCTACTACTTTACGTTCGTTAGGTAATTAGTCCACCCCGCAGACTAACAATACTTCGATATTTTAAATTGTTCGCTACCTTGGTCCATCTGGTGTCCAACAAGTATGACACATAAGATAAAATTACAATGGGAAGCTTCAGAAAGAACCAAGAAGCATAAAAACCTCCCCAGGAAAATACTTCCTCGTTTCAAACTATTAAAACGCTGTCAAATTAAAGATGATACATTTCGCGCCAACACAGCCCCATGTCCCTGCGAAGTCACTATAATGAGCTTCCATTTAACCAGAAAAAGTGACATGGGAGGGAATGGATGTGATGAGGTCTCGTGAGACAAAACCAGAAAGACAGCTGAAAGAATAAATAAGACGGGACATGTTTCTGTAAATAAGCCAGGTCTTTTGATTGAGACAGACAATCTGGTATCAATTTGCAACACAACGTTTGTGCCTGCTTACAACAACCAGAAATGTTGCTTTGCGTTTAAATAAAAGCCGAAATTCGAAGGCTAATTAGTCGCAAACCGAACGTGTGTAAACAAACCACAAGCCTTTGTCACAAAGTATAGTGCACTTTGATGGAAGCACAGTGCATGAAACTGCCCGTCACTGTGTAGTGGCTAACAATCCTGCCTCGTGATCACGACGTATCCAGTTCGAATCTCAACCTGGAGTCTGCCTTCACCCGGGCTTATCGTGATTTTTCTGTCACACCAGGCCAATTCTAGAAGAGTAATTCAAAAAGACGAACCTCAGATAATCCAACACTTTCTCCAACTCGTAATCCACAACCAACATGTCACTTCTATTCAACACGTAACTGTTTAATTACAAACACGGAATTCGGTCATCGAGTCATAACTGAATATTTTTAAGAAGATACAAAATAATGCAGTATTTTGCAGCGTCAAGTGGATCACCGGCTATGCACTACAAATCCTGCATGGTATGTAACTCGGGTCTGCTTAACGAACAGCGTGCACTCTAACCACAACGATAACTGCGCTGAACGCGTGTAAGTGATTGACTGATTGATTAGTGCATGAAAGATAGTTCTTTCCTGGCGCCACAGCCCCTATTGGGCCAAGGACTCATCATTATCGAAGCTTCACGATCACACTCAAAACACGCCACACTCTGTAGGGCTCCTCAGGACAAGTGATCAGTCCGAGGCAGGGACCTCTACCTGACAACACATGACACTCACTACAGACAAACATCCATGTCACGGACGGGATTCGAATTCGCATCCCCAGCAAGCGAGCAGCAGCAGACCCACGCCTTAGAAGGCGCGGCCACTAGAATCGGCTATGCAGTAATGACTGCCTTTAACTGAGAGTTCTATAACATGGAGTAGGCCTAATTACGAGGTTTGAAGGTTGTGCAGTTGAGGCGACAGGAAGCGTGTAGGCTGCAACTGATTGAGGTTTCCTACTTGTTCCTAAGAAATGAGAGAAGACACAAGAGCATTGTCGATTCAAGAATTTTAAACAGATATTATGATACAGGTCACGCAGGACTCAGTCACACTTGGGCTACAAAAAGTGAGTAAATGTAGGCAAGGCCTAACGCTTCTGGTTCGTTGCTCTTCTCTTGTCTCAGATATTAATTGTACGTACTTTCCACAAAAGAATGGAGCAGTATTTTATCACCCACTATTACGATTATTCCTTATCTTAGTAACAGAATTAAAATCGACCACAATCGAGATACCAAATGATATGTCTTAAATGTTGATTTATCGAAGTTCACAAAAGATCATGCTCGATGCGCAAGTGTTTTTTTTTTTAAGTTTCAACTTGTACCTCACAGAAAACACAGTCCGTCCAAGTTATAAAATATAGACTCATAGTCTGATAAGTGGGTTTGTGTATGTATGGACATATAGTGCTGAATGGCAGGATGGTTAATGAATAACGAATTAGAAGGATGTGAAAGGAAACGGCCGTGTACTAATTGGAGCTTTATCTCGGCACATGTCTGGAGACAGTGAGGAAGACCACAAAATCCTCAGACGGGATAGCCACTTTACAGGTAGATATGTGTGCCCTGAAAACTGAAATTAAGGGTGGCCTCTTTACAGGTAGATATGTGTGCCCTGAAAACTGAAATTAAGGGTGGCCACTTTACAGGTAGATATGTGTGCCCTGAAAACTGAAATTAAGGGTGGCCACTTTACAGGTAGATATGTGTGCCCT
>Ga0123354_10010327_pt1 | contig 14373 bp, 5 predicted proteins | sample TergutLab28metaG_2_FD_97872 | JGI IMG/M metagenome (GOLD analysis project Ga0123354, IMG submission 97872) | Labiotermes labralis P4 segment gut microbial communities from Petit-Saut dam, French Guiana - Lab288 P4 | ecosystem: Host-associated > Arthropoda: Insects > Digestive system > Gut ... | reverse complement strand
TGAGACACACAGGAGAAAGGGTGGTATTAGTACTGAACACTGACTGACATGCAGAGTACTGTAATTCTCACAAGATAGTACTTGTGGTTATGACTTCACAGCAGTTGCCCAGTCTTGTGAAATTTGACACCTTAACATCAGTGAATATTAAAACTGATGTTACAGGATGTGATGCTGTACAGATTGGTACACAGTTACTGGCTTTTTTTGTAAACATGCTAACCTGAAGAAAGAGGCAGCAATCAACATATTCAACAGTTTACAATGTAGTCAGACAATTCTTAAGAATAAAAAGGCAAAATTTAAAGTAGTCTTAAGAAAATACTTAAATATTCATCCCTTTTACTAAGTAGGTGAATTTTTTTATGTGTAAAGATGATCAACAATATCGTTTTGTAAAATGTGTAGTACTTTACACTGTAAAAATTGTGTATATCTGTATCCTTATGACTTGTTCCATACCCCATTGTCTTTGTGACACATTTATGAATCATGCAATGTATGTGTGTACATATGTACGTGTGTATGCATATATATATATATATGTGTGTGTGTGTGTGTGTGTATGTATGCATGCATTTATGTATGTATATATCCATATATATGTATGTATTTACATATGTATTGGTATGTGTGTATGTATGTGTGTATGTATACGTATGTATGTTTGTGTGTGTATGTATATATGTATATGTATGTATGTATGTGTGTATATGTGTGTGTGTATGTATGTATGTTTGTGTGTGTATGTATGTATGTATGTATGTGTGTGTGTATGTATGTATGTATGTATGTGTGTGTGTATGTGTATGTAAGTGTGTGTGTGTGTTTGTGTATGTATATGTGTATGTATGTGTGTATGCATATATGCACATATGTGTGTAATGTATGTATGTATATATATAAAGATATGTGTCTGTATGTGTGTGTGTATGTATGTAACACTGCTAAACATCTGCCAAACTTCACAGTACCTCATCTTGAAAGACCACAATCTTGTTGTAATCACATAATGGTTTTATTTAACTTTTATCAAGACAGACAATGTACATATCAATAAAATATTGAGACACATTCTTGCAACCATTGTTGCAGTGCAAAAGCAATAATTAATAGATGTTTTGAGTGGGTGTGTAGGCTTAGTTATCCAGAATGCAATGTGCATGCACCATATTATCATGTGGTCTACCCTGCTTTAACATATTTTTCCACATTATCTAAAAAATGACACGATTTTAAAAAAAAACTACTGAGCACACAGTGTGTGTTTTGATTTCCTCTACAATTCTTGTCTGAAACGTTTCTTATTCTACAAAGAACTAAGTCAGATATGATCAAAAATGTATGTTGATCTTCATGTAATGTACCCTTTATTCTTGTCTGATTTTAATGAAACTTGAAGTTTCTGAACAGATTTTCAAAAAACCCCCCAAATACCAAATTTCACGAAAATCCGTCCATTGGGAACCGAGTTGTTCCATGCGGATGGATGGACAGATATGACAAAGCTAATGGTCGCTTTTTGCAATTTTGCGAACATGCCTAAAAATGTACCACTTAGCTCTGTAATGAATGTTAAGTAGCTGAGTCATAACTGAAACATGAAATAAAAGTTTGAGTGGATGACAAAAACACACTTTTTAGAGGTATAAAACATTCTTACATATGTGTTTGACTCAGTCCATGAGTAATTTGTTTGGAATTTTGCATAGTTCCTTATATCTCAGTCCCATACTTGAGCAGTGCTGTATTAATTCATTACCAATTATTGTTACTTAAAGTGAGTCATACTGTGTAGAAAAGTTATGTCAAGCTCTCCACTTCACATTCTGTTCCAGTGTGACATGATTTTTGTCTGGAAGCATACCCATAAACAATTCAGTGGAATTGATTATGTGTGACACACGTAGTGGTTGGAATATGCAGCCTACTATTGATCTACCTTGGGGAAAAGAGAGTGAGTCATTCATGACTCACTGTTTTACTGGATTTGACGTTCACATTCTTGTAGTGCCTTATTTGATATATTGTTGAATAGGGGTAGAGTAAGTTGCTTAATAATTATTTTAACTATGGGTAACTGCACTCTGTAAAGAGTGCTGTCCTCTGAGATGTGATGCCATGTTGATGGCTGCTTGTTAGCAATCTTTTGGAGGAACCTGCTGTATCCATCTTCACGGAACATGGCTTGAGTGGTAAAACTTGTGACTTATATTTAGTAATTGCCTGGTTCAAATCTCAAGCAGACACTTATTGTCCTAACTGAGGTTTCCATGATTTTCCGTACTCTGGATAATTTTGGGATAGTACCTCAATTAGGGCAGATTACTTCCTTCCTTATCATTTCGAATTCATTACTTATTACTACTGTTTAGTCCTGTGTGTTCTGAATAATGACAGCACCATGGAAAAATGCACAAATAAATAAATATTTACATATGAAAGTGTTGTGTGGAATATAAGTGTTTACATATCCACAGTAATTTATCTATAGCAGTCCTAAAATCATTTCTGTGCCCAGAAACGTTGTTTTGTTTGTTTTCATCATAACCTATAAATGAGGTTTATGGGAAACTACAAATGAATGGTTTGAAACATGAGTGCAGTTCTTTTGTTGTAGGTAATTAATTTTCTTTGCTGGAAACAATACTTTACATATGAAAGTCTTCAGAACTTGTTTTTTTTTTTTTTAGATTTATTTGTGATACGAATTCGTAAGTTCATTTTTATCATAAATAAACTGCTGTTAACTTTCAATGTTATATTAATGTTTTACACTGTTTGAATGATTTCCATAAGAATTATCAGTACAAATCATGAATTTATGGCAGTACTTTTATGAGGAAGTTAATTTGGTCATTGTCCATTTTCTTATGTATACTTTGTATACATAGTATTTCAGACGCTAGGTCTGCTTCTGTTATCAGGTAAAACAGATGTTATGAATTAAATTTTGTTTTATAGTGCAACTTCTGTCACTTAGATTGTTTCTTTATTGTAACTATGTCTCATAAATCTAGAAGACCTCACTGACTTTTATTTTAAATTCTTTCCACTATGGGTACATACAAAGGTTGTTGAATTAATTTTGAAATGTGAAGTAAATGTGGATGGTGATTTGAGAGTAATGCTGATATATTTTGATACTTTTTACTTACATAGTAGAAAAAGTTTTATTGTTGTAGGCATTCTAAACATACTTCTCCATTAAAGTCCAATGGTAACTATATGTACCACCTGGTGTAACACTTCAGACGTGAATTTTTCGACAACAAAGTATGTTTATGTTTTGATATTATACCTGCAACAAACAGCATTTACTATCATTTTCAACTTTAAACATTTTGTTCTTTTGCTGGAGGCTGGTAGTGTTTAGTGTGATGTATGAACTGAATTTTAACACTAATTATGCACTTTAGCATTAAGCAGAAATCAAAATTTTGCTGCCCTTGTTTCAAGCCACTACTTTTGCTGTGGTTAAATCCTCATTTTCATTTTCATGCTACTCCTCTCAGAAGGACAAGTGGGTGATGTCTGGGAACTTTTTAACAAAGCAATGCTCTTTCTGCCCCAAACAAAAGTTTCTCAATCTGATAGGGCCACAAGAGCTCAGAATTTGTAATGGCATCATGTTACTGATCGTGTGTTAATGGTATACACTGAATAAGTTGCCTTCCCAAGTGAATGTCTTATTTCTGTGAGAGTTGTTGATAAATATCCATCTACTGTAGTGTGATGTGCACTCTTACAGTTGGGATTGGCTGGTGCCCTTGCTCAAGTGACTCTTGGAGTCCCTCGTTCAGCTGAACAGACAGCATTTGAGGAGCACATGAGGAAACAGGCATGGGAGCAAGGCAGTATGGACTACATGGGTCGTGACTCATTTGATAACATTTGGCGAAAGATTACAGAGACACTGGCGCAGGCACCACCGAAACCAGTGCCCCAGAAAGCTGTCACAGGTGGGATTCCAGATGTTTGAAAGCATCTACTACTTCTACTTCTATTACTACCACTACTGCTGCTGCTGCTGCTACTACTACTACTACTATTAGTACTACTACTACTATTACTACTGATTTTTCTGGCTTCAGCACATCTACTCTTCTCCTGTCAAAGCCTCATTCAGTTAACACTTTGCTGCAGTGCTATATGCAGTTGTATCTGTTGCCTTCATTAGTTACTATATATTGACAAATTTCAGTATATTGTCACCTTACTTATGAAACATTCTTCAGGAGATGAAAGAAACTTCATGATGTCATATATATATGAAGGAATTCTATGAATTAAAGTAATAAAAGTACTCCTTATTTTACACTTAAACAGTTTTACTGAAGGAAAGCAGCTAATACATAGAATGGATCCATTTCTAACCCATAATTGATGATAAGTCACTTAACAGGGTTTTAGAAGTAAGGTGACATTGTAACAGAAATATGAATTAATATTGCCAGATATAAAATTAGCTAATAATTTGATGGAGTTGTGCTGGTAGAGAGAACTATCCAAGAAATACTTAAGGATGAATGAATGAATGCATGAATTAAATTATTTATTTATTTATCTGTTTGATTTATTTAGTTAAACTTTCACTGTACAGCAGTGCATTAAAAAGAAATAAGAATCAGAAGGCAGCATAAATAAAAATATATTACCTTTATCCAGATGTGTATTGAATGTATTATTTACTAAAGTGTAACACAGCAGAGCAGAGTTCAGACAAATTCCTTAGCACAATTGTCGGTCAGCCCGTACTTCTATCATGAAGTTCACATTTGTAGCTTCGGTATTCATATTTTTTGCTTGTTAAAGCAACATACAGTTACTGCAAGTAGAAGGATCACATTTCACAACTTAGGTTAGCAGGGTGCAGTGTCACCCATTCATATACAAGTTTAAATGTTTTGGCATATCTGCTCTAGATATGGTAAGATAGATATATCAGATCCTGGTAATTTTGATATTGGCATATTAAATTGTTTCCATCGCAATGATTTGAAAATATATATAAACATTTCTTTTGAAATAAAAAATTTGGATTGACATCTCTCAGATGTCTGCTTGGTTTTTTGTCATTCATATTATCTTGTACTGACATCTCACAGATATATTCAGTTCATATTGTTGTGTAGGTTTGAATATTAATTATGGCTGAAATTGTGACTGAAAGTGTATTTGTGGAGATTTGGCAGTATTGAAATGTGTATTGTTTTTGTTTAAGTTCCATTTATTTCTTAATGCCCGTTGCCCCATAACACAATAAAAAAAAGCAGGACAGTTAATAATTCTGTTACTGACCACTCACCCTTATCTACCTCCAAGGTTAAAGAAAAGTTAGAGGTATTACATTTGCCCTACCTCTGGGCCTTCATGGCCTGTTTTAGTGTGAACTTCACCTTTTTTGCTGTTACAGTATACATTTTTGTAGCAAATTGATATCCTGCTTTTCAAATATAAATGCCATTTTCTTTGAGCTTCTTTTATCAGATTTTGTACCAAGTAAAAAATCTATTTAGTTATGTCTTAAAATGCATATGAAATAATTTTGTTGTAATGGAATTTTGATTATTCTGATTGTAAGTTCATTCCACTGTAATGAGCTCTGACTCTGAGATCGCTAGTCTCGGTTTATTTTATTTTATTTTTTTTTTTAAATAAACTTTACATGTAACGATCCAAATCATTGAAGACTGCTTCTGATTTTTTCATGTCAGCAGATTGCCAGCACAGTTCCCAGTTTGCTTAAATTCTACTGTTTTACAGATCTGTGTACACATTGCATATATGTGAAGTGCTGTTAACTTTACTGACGCTTGTAAATATAACTTATCTTTCCTGCTCACGTTGGATGTTTGTGTACAGGCTGAAGTGTATTAAGGTGAGTACCCAGCCCCTGAACTACCTTAATGATTTAAGTAAAAAACAAAACTTGCCTTTCTAAACTAACATACTTAATTTTAACTCATACTTGATACTATTTCTTCCTGTTTTCAAGCACCTAAGGTGTAGCATAATGTACTTTAAATTCTTTATTCAAAATTGCAGTTTTGAATATTCCCAAAATATGGAATGCCTAATACTAAAGAAAATGAAATCCTTAAATAATGAGAAGAAGCATTATTCTTCCTCTTATTTCTGTTATTTAAATTTTTTTTTTTTATTCTAACTTTTAATAGGTGGGATTCATTCCAGGATTTGTAATGTCATTAACTGTTTGAGGTTTTAAGTCCTAAACCGTCTTTTTTAAAAAAAGACAGCCAAGTTATGGTGATTATTATTTTTCCCTTTCAGCTGAGGTTATAACCACAAAGCCTACTTCAGAACCAACACTCCCTGAACCAACACTCCCTGAACCAGCACTCTCTGAACCAGAATCCACTACACTTCCTCCAACAGATGCTGGTGATGCGTCAGCAATTACAAGCTCTACAGAACCTGCTGTTCAGTCAACACTCGATAGTGAACCATTGCTACCAGAAGCCACAGATCCTTCTGTACCATCAGTTCCTCTTGGAGGCCCGACAACATCTCCCTCTTCAGGTGAACGGCCTGTCCCGCCCACACCGTCAGTAATAGAGGCAACTCCTCCCACATCACCTCCTATAGTTGTGCCTACAGCTGACAGCAAAACACTTAAAGTTGATGTAGAGCCATTAGAAACACCCCCAGTGGAATCCAAACCTACTGAAATTGTATCTGAAGAACAAGTATCTTCCCCTGCCACACAAGTTACACAGGTGTCAGAATCTAATATACAAACACAACAGGAAGATCTCTCAGCTGTTCTTAAGGAACTGGGTCCAGTGCAGGAAACGAAAGTGCCTGAACAAGAGAAGGTCTCGTATTCTCCCCAGCAAACAGCTCCTGCACAGGAAGTACCTGAAGCCCTTGTGCCATCAGAAATGAAATCATCTGAGGCTGTACTTGTCTCTCAGCAAACAATACCTGCACAAGAGAGCCCTGTAGCCCCATCTACACCCCAACCATCTTCTATACCAGAAGTTCCTGTAACACCTTCTATCCCACAGGAACCTCCCACACAAGAAAGTCTTACTTCTCTATCTTCTTTCAGCCCTCCACAACAAAGTCCTGTAATCCCTGTAACTTTGTCTACCCCCGAACAATCTCCTATACCTGGAGTTCCTGTAACGCCTTCTGTCTCAGAGGTACCTCCCACACAAGAGGGTCCTGAAGCTCAATCTACATCCCAGCCAACTCCAACACCTGAGACTTCTGTGTCTCCTGTAATTCTATCCACTTCTGAGCCATCTCCTATTCCAGATGTTCCTGTAATCCCTTCTATACCAGAGGTATCTCCCACACCAGAGAGTCCCTCAGCCCCTGTATCCATGTCCACTCCAGAGCCAGCTGTTCAAGAAGAGAGTCCTGTAGCACCACCTACACCTCAACAAACATCCACACAAGATGTTCCTGCAGTCTCTACATTTCATGAACAACCATCTTCAGCACAAGACACTCATGCTGCTATTGTAGTCCCACCTAGTCCTCAGCAGTCAACACCTACACAAGAGGCCCTTGCAGCTCCTGTAAGCAAACCTGCTGAGCAAATCGAGCCATCATCTGTCCAGCAGCAACTCCCACCTTCACCAGCTGCAAGTCCTGGTGCAGTAGGAACAAAACCAATTGAGGCTTCACCTAAAAAAACAGAAATCAAGCCAGCTGAACAAAAGGAATCCCCTCTTCCAGTAGAGCAACCAAAAGATTCAAGTATACCTCAAACACAAGAAGCTGTTCAGCAAAAGGAAGCAGCTTCTGCTCCACCACTACTCCCATCACAAGAAGTTCCAGTATCCACTGCAACAGATGAAACACCTGCCATCTCAGAAACTAAGCCTGTAGAGGAAACACCAGTTGCCCAGGCTTCAGGAATTACAGACCAGACAGTTGTTGCACCTGTTCCTCCATCTCCAGCTCCATTGCCTTCAGCAGAAATTGAAACTGTTCCTGCACAGTCTGCGTCAGGAACACCACCTTTTCCTGTGCCTTTGTCAAAATCTGAGGAATCTCCAAAGCTTTCTACAGTTGCAGAACCTATTTGTGAAGAGGCTACTCCAACACTTTCATCAAAAACAGAATCATCTTTTGTTGCACCTGTTCCTCCATCTCCAGTTCCATTGTCTTCAGCAGAAATGAAAACCATTCCTGCACAGTCTGCATCAGAAACACCACCTTCTCCTATGCCTTTGACAAAATCTGAGGAATCTCCAAAGCCTTCTACGGTTGCAGAACCTATTTGTGAGGAGGCTATTCCAACACTTTCATCAAAAACAGAATCATCTTTTGTTAGGGATGCTCCAGAAACAGAAGCAGAAATGCAACCTGCTGGGGAAAAAGCTGCTACCACTCTTCCTACACAGTCAAAACCTGCAGAACCTTCTAAGCCAGTACGATCAAAACCTCTGTCTCCTCCTTCAACACCAGATACATCTTCCTCAGATCAAGCTGCTGTTCCTTCAGCACAGTCCAAACCTGAAGAACCTTCTAAGTCAGTGCCATCAAAGTCACCAGCTTCTGCATCTCCTCCTACAACACCAGATACATCTCCCTCAGATCAAGCTCCGGTTCCTCCCAAAAGACGTGGTCACAAAGTGGCAGGAACATCTGCACCAGATCAGGGGGCTGCTACCAAGCCAGTTGCCCAGTCTCAACAAGGCAAAGGTTCTAAGCAAGTACAGAAGGGCAAAAAGTAATATGAATGATATTATTGTCTTTATCTTTTTTTACAAGCATTACAGTATCTTATAATGTGCCTTCATCCAGAATTTAAAGCTTATTTCAGAGATTTTTCTTTGTTACCTGGAGGGCGAAAGTAATGAAGTTTAAAAATATTTGGCATGATAACTTAGCTGGACATTTTCCCAAAACAAAATTGAAACATGTATCCGTAGAGCAGTGTGTACTAGCATCATTGTAATATAAATTATTGGGTGGTTCAGCATAGTATATGATAAAAACATTACTGAAGATTTAAATACCACTGCGAACAGTTTTCACATGAACCATCAGTGTGGTTCCCTGCTTAGTTTTTTGAGGGTTAAAAATGTACTGGTCACTGGAATTATGGTTTTTGTTAATGAGTAATATGTTGAAATGCTTTGCATAAGTCATTTGAATTGTTAATGGTAAAAAAAAAAATCATTGTATTTTTATAACAATTTTGAAATATGCATTGAATTTTCTTTCAAAGTTGTTTTCCTGCCAGTGCTGTGTATATTTCAGCTTTCAAGTGCTGTTCTAAGCATTATGAAATTGTAACAATAACACTAGAATACTCAAAGTAAGAGAGTTTTTCTTTCCTTTTTGCTTACATTAAAGTGCCATGTATGTGACTTGCGGTGTCATTTGATCATTGTCTTTATCTGTAAGACATTCTTGCATATTGATGATACATTTAAGTGAGTAATACTTTTGTGTTTGTAGTAAATGTCTAATATACAAAGTTTCTTGTTTGTTTTAAGTTTGAAATGTTAACAGGTATAATGCAAAGAAGTGTTAAATTTTAGGAAATGTTGCTGTACTTTCAAACACAGTAATGCAGTGTCTTCATCAGACAAATGGAAGCCTAGTGTTAATTTTTTAAGCTATTTATATTAATGTGTTGTTTAACAGCTGTTGATATATTTGAATTTGGGCCAGAATTCCTTTTAATTAATGGAAAGGTTCTTTGCTTTCTTCTTTCACTGTGGCCTGATTGACACTATCACCAGCATAATACAGGTACTGAATAATATTAGGAAATTAACAGGAATAAAATTGGTATGATTATATCACTGGACTTGAATTTCTTGACAAGCAGTGCACATCATAAATAAACAAATACAATAATACTTAAAGCATATTAAAGAAGTGTTTGCATCACTTGTAAAATCCTTATGAAATATTCATTTTAGAAATGGGTTTTCATGCATGAAATACTGATGCAGGATCTTGATAATTATAATTCTGACATTTCAAACACATTTCAACTGAAGTAGTTAAGCAATAAGGGCAGTGACATCTGTTTCCTTGAAATTGTTATTCATATATAGACTAACTTTTTAGGAGATACCATCCTGTTTGCATTCAATTAGTCCAAATTAAATTTTTTTTTTTCTGTGCACACTGAAATTGGCATTCATATTTTAAATAACAATGGGCTAAAACTCCATATAAAGGCCAATGGCTCTGAGTGACTGGATGTCTGCTTGGTCTTTACTGTGCACAGTATTGAGACAGTTAACACACAAGGGATATATATTTTTGAAATCACTTTATTATATACTTGTATAACTGAGTGCTGAACATGAAATTTGTATTTTATTTATCTTTTAACTGAGTTCATGCAGGCATACAAAGAAAATGTTGGACAGTAACAAAATTTGGGTGAACTGACACTCTCCCTATCTTGGTATTCAAATTTATTTTTCATATGATGTTTACAAAACTAATGGCTACTTTAATGTCACATAAAACAAAATTCATAACCAGTGATTTTTAGTGAGGAAAATGCGTACATTTTTTTTTTCACTTTATACTAAAAATGTAGTAACATGATCTTAGAAACATTGTCAAGATATCCGAAATTTAATAGAAACTCTTAAGTAACGAAAGCTTAATTATGCCAGTGCTATGGCACATCCATTACTGTTAGTGTTTCAAAATCTGTAGCACACTTTGTTATAGTTTTGAAATTTGAAGCACACCAAAGGGCCATGGGGGTTGTGGATTATTCCTAAAATGAGACAGGGTTCCAGGGTGTGTATTTATTTTAGAATAATTATATGGTGCATTTCTGCTGTTCTTGCAGCATAAGGTGTGGGAAATGTGGCAAAAGGTAACATGAAATTTCAGGCCTGTTCTAGGTGTATGGCTTCATTGTCCTGTTTGTGTGAATGTTTGTGTATGCGTTTAGTCATGCAATGTGCTTATAAAATAAAAATTTACGAAAGAATTGAGAGGCAATGACATACTTCATGTGAAGAATTTGTACAGTTTGGTGAACTTAACTTGTGAAATTAAACTGTATTTGAAGAATATGCTACTATATGGCAAATTACTTCAAAATGTCACTACAGCCTATGCCCCTATCCTTACTGTCTACAAGAAGGGGGCCCACAAATTGAATATTATCTTTCATATTCTAATTTCTGTGACACACTATACAACATCATGATAGTCTGTCTGATGTGTCATAATTTATGTAACCCCAGTTTTGATTCTGTGAAAAATTAAATGGCACTACAGTTGAGAAAATCTATTATGCATAGGAAATGTTATGCTGGTGTACTGTACATATTATTCAAGCTGTCTTTAGAACAAAGCAGATGTTTTTGAACCATAGTTCAAGAAACCTTTCTATTTAATTTTACTAGTTTATTCATTATGTCTGAAAGATATTATTTCCAGGTAGTATTTATATTACAGTGTAATGACACACTATGCCAAAATGAGCACATCTGTTATCCATTCTACAAATGTGTGGACATGTTGTGTTCATGTAACATCTAGTCTGTAAAACTGATCAATGTACATTTGTTATATGCATGTTAAATATTCATTAGTTCCATGTTTACACATCATACTTCATTCTTAGGATAATAGAACTATCTGCATTATTCCTTTAATGCACTTAGTTTAATGCTATAGGAGTCTATGAAGTTAGCAACATTTTGTTATTCTCTTGAAGCTGTCAGTTTTAGCTCTAGCAGAAACAGTTCCATTTATGTACCATGTTATGATAGTACATCATAATGACGGTGATGGAGGAGTGTAAAAGTTAACATAACATGGTCTGAAACATGGCTTTTTTATTAAATATATTAAATGGGAACCTTGATCATAACCTCTTTCTGAGATGTGATGCCATTTATTCTGTAAGACATGTACCTGCATTTTGGAGGAAACTGTTACCTCCATCATCATATTAGACTAGAGTGAGAGAGATACTCTGATGATAGAGACAGCAGTTTCTTCCAAGACCAGTACACATACATGCACCTGACTACATAGCTTTACATTTTCATAGTCACTGGCATCACTTCATCATGTCTCAGGATTGGGAACTATATGTACCAAAAGTGATATATTATCATAAGATTATGTTGTTGCGCTAGTAGTTTTAGTAGCTGATGGAACAATATGAATTTAGCATACATATAGCCAATAGTGTTGATTGATAAATATTCATCCTGATTGATATCTTCCACTAGTTTAATATGAATCATCAAGCACAGGACTGAATGATATGATATGATATACATCTTGGAAAAATGTTACACTAAGATTGTGAATGAAATTAAATGTGTGATTCATTAACATTATACAGGGTCTTTCTTTTATCACCACACAGAGTATGGCAGCTTTTACACATAGAAAACCTTCATCCACTGGGACATCCCATGACATCTGTGGTGCCCAGGGCAGTGATAAAAGAAACACACTGTATGTATACATATGTTACTGTAATAATAAAAGTCCAGTTTTTTTAAAAATAAAACTGAGTCCTTCTGTACATGTAGAATAAACTAATGTAGGTGACATTTACAAATTTAAAATAATAATTTCCTTTCTTGTTTATTACAAGTTTAAAACAATCATTTCCCTTCTTGTTCATTTGTGTGCAGGCTTGACAGAACAGGGACAATGATAAAAGCAGCATGAGTACACAAATACATTAATGCAATAAAATTACACAAAATGAAACACAGAAAACAAATGGAATATTGTAAGTTTAAGAGTTGACTGAACATTCAAATAGGACTTAGCTTACAGCCAAAAATGAAAGTGTGTGGCGTGTGACCAAATATGATCAGATCGTGTGGAATCTGTTGTAATGCACTGATTGGTTTTCTAAAAATAGATTGATGTCTGTGAATACCGAGTTTTTTGCCGTCACATGTCTAGATGAAGGAAAGTTTTTGCACATAACAGAATATGTGCATAATTCACTACAGTTATTAGTGGGAATTACAAAACAGTCCCACTACAGGATAGGACAGGCCCTGAGGGTTCCAGGAGGTTGAGGCTCCCAATTTCAAGACAATCAGCACATGAAGGTGGTAAGGTTGTCAGCCCTATGCACCAGCCACCCTTACAACCCAGGAAATATTGCTGGTACTCATTTCTCTTAGAGGCTGAGTCAACCCCAGGGCCATAGTGTGGACGGGAGGTTATGTCAATGAAAAACTCCAATGACACCATCAGGAATCGAACCCACAACCCTCCTACTTGTAGTGCAAAGCCCCACCTGTGCCACTGCATGCCACAAGTGGGAATTACAGAGACGGATAATGTCCAGACGGGGCAGACCGTGTTTTAAACCTATATAATTATTAATAAAATGAACAGCATCAAAATGATTCTTTGTTTCCAGGAGGATATGAAACTCTGAACAAAGTGTCACAGAGTTGGTAAATATATTTTAAAACCATTTGTTTTTGCAGTGAAAACTGATGTTCAAATTCATGAAGGTAGCAGTACACCATCCTTGTACACACTCAATATTTGACTGCATTGGAGTGCAATTGTTTGAGTTTATAACATGAAAATTTTGGTATCATTTAAAGAGAAAATATTTAGAATATTTAATACCAGGGTGTCAAGGACATATCCTTGAGGCACTCCAGAAAGAAACATAGAAGGCGACAAGGAGTATCAGAAATATCTATAAAAGTTTGACATTTGTTTACATAACTGCAAAATCATTTGACATCATCATAAAAACAAAAGACACCATAATAATTAAATATTTGTTTTTTAAAGTGCAGTTTTAACAGCCTAGTGGCCAGTAACAGAATCAGCACCAATATAAAAACAACAATGACAAAGGAACAATGGTGCAGAAACTTACATACAAAAGAGTGACAGAGGAAACAGAACACAAACTGCATAAATAAAACATGGAACAAATTGATTACAAAACTTGAAGAGTCAGTATAAAATCTCATAATTTGCTTGCTCTTTTTTAGATATTGACATTCCAGAAAACCAGATTGCCCTTGATGCACATCCAGCAAAAAAATAGCTTTTATAGGAAGAGCTGATTTGGAATGATGAAAAGTCTCTTGGATCCCAAGAACCTGTAGACCTTACAGTGTCCATTGAAATGGACAAAATTTAACATTCCCTCCAGAAAATCACTAATTGCAAATATTATCTGAGGTTGAAGCCTTCTATTTTGTAAGGTATGTAAATTCAGAAGTTGAGGTTTTCAATGCAGTTATAACTTTAGCAATCCTGTTGGGGGGGGGGGGGGGGGGGCCCCCCCGAGGTAGGGCGTGTACTCCCTTTTTTTGGGGGGGGGGGGGGGGGGAGGGGGGGGGGTTTTAAAAAAAAATATAGGGGAAGAATGAGGTTTTCTTTTTCATTTAC
>Ga0123354_10010323_pt1 | contig 14376 bp, 8 predicted proteins | sample TergutLab28metaG_2_FD_97872 | JGI IMG/M metagenome (GOLD analysis project Ga0123354, IMG submission 97872) | Labiotermes labralis P4 segment gut microbial communities from Petit-Saut dam, French Guiana - Lab288 P4 | ecosystem: Host-associated > Arthropoda: Insects > Digestive system > Gut ... | reverse complement strand
AAGAAATTCCCCGCATTTCACGGAACCCGAAGGTTCATTACCGCACTCACAAGCGTCCGCCACCTGTCTCTATCCTGGGCCAGCCCAATCCAGTCCATATACCCACAACCCACCTCCTGGAGACCCATCCTAATATTATCCACCCATCTACGCCTAGGTCTCCCTAGTGGCTCTTTCCCTCCGGTTTCCCCACCAAGACCCTATACACCTCCCTCTCCTCACCCATGCGTTCCACATGCCCAGCCCATCTCATTCTTCTCGATTTTATCACCCGCACAATGTGCCTACAAATTATAAATGATAAAGTAAGCACAAGCTGGGTCCAACGTCTTTATTGCACACACCTTACACGATAAGAGTGCTGCTTTCATTGAGTTACTGACACGCTACTGCACTTGCAACAAAGGGTCAAGAAGACGGACAATGCAATTTTTGTTCTAAAATCGAAGTTGACGTTCCTTTCCGTCCTGGGTCCTCATCAGATTTGATTAGGATTGATCTATCCACAAATGGAACATACTGTCTCCCTTTCACATTACTTCGCTATGTTTCCGTTTCTTACTTCGTTCCCATTTCTTCTGTATATCTTCGTCTTATCTGTTAGTTCATTTCCTTATACTGTGTTCGGTAAGTAACAATGCGAACACTTTGGTCACTATACAAACTGCATCAGTGTGTACACATGTATTTCAGTTATGTCTGATGTTGCTTGGTACTTGGAAATCTACATTAGAAATTAAGAAACTAAAGAGCTTTTCGAATTGGTTTTATTTTTCCTTAATCAATGGACGTCAAACAGTGAATTTCTTGTTAATCTAGTTGTTAATCTAACCACCCACCCACATCTAGCAGTAAAGGTAAAGGTAAAGCAGTCCCGTTACAGTCCTGGAGTCCCCCAGAGAGTTCTGAGGAAGTTAAGGCTCCCAGATTTCGTGACAAAGGCACAGAATGACGGTAGGTTGTCAGCCTTACGCACCGGCCGCCTTTACCCCCAGGAAATGTTCCTGGTACTCATTTCTGTTAGAGGCTGAGTCGACCCCAGGACCACAGTGCGATCGGAAGGATTTTATGTCAATAAAAAGTCCTCCGACACCATCTGGGATCGAACCAGCGACCTTCTGGTTTATAGCACAGCACCTTAACAACTGTGCCACTGCGGTCCCCACCCATATCTAGCGCAGAGGCTAAAGAAAGAATAAAGCTACACCTTTATTCTCCCTCAGTGCTTTCGTGGCCACTTCTGGGGTGAACTTTTACTTTTATGGAACTGGAAGAAACATTACTTTCTTTTTTTTTTCGGAAAATCAGGCCCTATCCTCAACCCGGCGAACACGAATACAGTTCCCCAACTTCATAACTTCCTGTTACACCCATTTTAATATTATCCTTAAATTTAGTCCTCTGTTTTGCAATTAGTCTCCATATTGTAGATTCTGCGCTGAAATAATATTGCCCTGGAGGGTGAAGGACACATTTTGTATCAGGTTCTTGAGGTAAACACAGCAGTACGATGTGAAAAAAAAAGTAGTTTTGGTTTATTTATAATTCATTTATAATTTATTTATAATTCGATTGTAATTTATAATAATCAAATTGTTTTAGTTATTAAGGTCGTGCCAAATATAATAAGATTTTAATTATGTATTAATATATTAGTGTGCATTGCTATATTAATAGATACAGGCAATTTTCTAGCGTGTGCGTCTTCTCAAAGTTAACAACGTGGCATCGCCCTCTTGTGTTTTTATTAACCGAGTGTTTATGTCTATTATTCGACAAACACAACAAAACGCTCGATTAACAAATGTTATGTTAGTTTATTTCTGTTTGTACCTGTGCAGTAATGTGGGCCGGGTAGCTCAGTCGGTATAGCGACTGACTACGGGCTGGACGGTACGGGATCGAATCCCCGTGTGGGCGAGATTTTCTGCCCGTCCAGACCGGCCCTGGGGCCCACACAGCCTCCTGTAAAATGGGTACCGGGTCTTTCCCGGGCGTAAAGTGCGGCCGGGGCATGCTGCTAAACACTCACCCTCTTCTAGTGCCGCGGTCATGGAAGAGTAAAGCTATACCTCTACCCACCCTCTGGGCCACACCGGGCCTGTAACGGGATCACTTTACCTTTTACATGTGCAGTAAAAATTAAACCCATTTCTCTTCAAACAAGCACATTGAAGAACGCTTTATTCCTTCTATCGATTCTACATTCTATATTTACAATCTTACAAAAAACGTTACTTGTTTGCTGACGTTGGCCTGTATTCCATTCAAAGACGTGTGTATTCTACTGTGGTTGACGTGACACTAATAAGGTATAGTCAAAGTGCCGGTGTTTATAATCTGTACACGTGCCACGACATCCTTCCTACACTCTGTTGTTGCAAATCCATTTGACTCTTTCTGTTTCTTATGCCTTCCTTATACACACAGTTCATATTTGGCCACAACTCTTACAAAACGCTTCGAACTTGATTCTTTTAACCCTAAACCAAGTAGCGTTTTTAAATGAAAGTTTAGAGCTTATATGTGTCGTCGGTACAGATGATATTTTGCCCAAATTTATTCGGAAGACCTACAAGAAAATGTCTTGCGCCCGCACTATGGCCCTGACGACGGCTCAGACACCGACAGAAATGAGTACAAGGGGTATTTCCTGGGGGGGTAAAGGCGGCCGGTGCGTAGGGCTGACAACCTTACCACCTTGATGTGCCGATTGTCTAGAACCTCATGTATACCGAGGGGTTCATCCAGGCCTGTAATGGGATAAATTTACCTTTTTCTTTTACAAGAAAGTGTGCCGGCGTAGCGTAGTCGGTGTAATGACTAAGCGAAAGGATTAGGCGATTCGGGATTCCAATATTGGCAGGATTAATAAATTGCTCTCTTCTCCAAAACGTCTAAACCGGGTTGAGGTCCACCCAGACTGTTCTTTAATGGTACTGGCCTTCTTTACAGAGGCGGGGGGGGGGCGCAGCGACGGAAATCTCAAGTTAGCCACTCACCTCCATCTAGTACCGAAGTAAAGACTTGAGTAGAGCCATACATTTACTGCCCACGTGTGCCTTCATGCAGTGGACAGTGATATCTTTACCCTTCCACATATTATAGATGTCTTCAGACGGCTAAACTTTTCCTGCCACAAGTTTGTACGACACCGGTCTACAGTTTTTGCACCCCTGACATTCTTACAATCCGGCACAGGGAAGCTAACTGGGGCCCAAAGTCTTCAACTACTCAAACTTAACTCTGTTCCATTCACTGTCATGTTCTTGTTGCATCTCCAGTTTCTTTGTCTCATCGTTGTTGTTGTCGTATGAGCTCGGTTTCTCGTCTCCATAATCTTTAATCCTCTCTGAAGTGTTCTTTGTTTCTATTTCCAGCTCTCTTTGTGTCTGGTCCGGTTGATAGGTGATCATAACTTATATTGTAAAAGCGTTCTTTGTTTTCTGGTGTTTCCTTACTTACCTTGGCTTCAGCTGTTCATAATTTTATACGAAATAATTCTGTACGCTGTTCTATGTTTCTCTCCCCGTTTCTCTTCTTCTAGCAATCTTAAAGTTTTCTGTAGTGCAAAAGCGATCTATGTTTGTGTTCGGTAGCTGGTAATCTCTGGGTCATAAGGTCTTCAGTAACAGAATGAAGCTGTTCTTGTCGACTGGAGATATTTTTCTTCCTATTTACTTAACTTCATTTTAAAAATAATGAAGATCAGGGATCCTCCGAATGGAGAAATACACCGGATACTTGTGTGTTACCATTCGTTACAAATATCCACACATGCATCTTATCTTTAAGATCAGCTTCAATAAGAACCTCACACCCGTCGATGTCTTTCAAAGGGTTTCTTCTCCTCAGCTTTTTCTATCAGAATCTTTTATCTATTTCTCATCTCTCTCAAGTACGCCGTGCTCATTTAATTATTTATTTGATGTCCCTGATGTCATTGTTGTGCACGTAACAATCACAGTGCTCCTGAGTACATAATTTTTTTCTTTTCGTAATTCTGCTCCACTCTGATTCATTAAGCAATGGGGTTATATTGTTATATTGTTATATTGTTATATTGTTGCTAGAGTCGAAAATTAAATACCTTTCCAATTCAGAAACAATCAAATTAAAGTTTTATATGCTTTAATCATTATTTTCCCAGTTACGAGACGGAAGTATGTAAGATTCTGAGCTGCTACTGCTGACGACGACGACGACGACGATGATGATGATGATGATTCTTATTTTGATATGTTACTGCACCATAATGCTTACCTTGCCCATATTAAGCGGTGGCATTTGACCAGTGTACAAATAAGTACTTCTTACAGGTTTAGGTTTCCAGACGTCTTATGCCTACCTGCTTTCTCTCTACATGCAGTCAATGTTTGCAGTGCGCTGATACTGAATCCCTTCCTATATCGACTGCTTATGGGCCTGTTTGTTCCTGAAACGCTGACTGGAAGGGAGAAATAGAGGAATTTTGATAAATGCACTTCCAGTACCATTTTGACAACCACAAATCCCACACGGGCTGCCCTGGCATCGAGTCCCTGCCTCTGCGGTGAGAAATGGAGAGTGACTGCCCAAGGTGTGACGCTGCCGAAATTATTGTCTTAAACCTGAAATTAATAATAATAATTCAACTCAATCGGTATTTATTAACGTGCAGGTCTGTCACCACAAATACCTAGCACTAAGCCAGTACAAAGACACAAATAAAACACAAAAGGAGCTCAAAGACCCCAAAACAAAACACTAAACAGGTTAAACAAAAACAATACGGCAAGATAAAAGCGACATAGAAGAAGAAGAAGAAGAAGAAGAAGAAGAAGAAGAAGAAGAGTAAAGCTAAAGAACGATCATGGAAAACAAAATTAATGTAACATAAATTGTAACCACAGCATATATGCAACACTATACTGTATATCTTAGGAACGTGGTTTGTTTCAGGTATATAATTGTAAATACCATCTATAAAGCGATAAAACAGTAATAATAATAATAATAATAATGTCAGCCTTTCTCTTTAATTTCGTGTGTGTCTTTGTTAAGCTACAGAAATACAATAAGTTTCACGTGTCATAAACACGAATTACAATTTATCTTTTTTTCCGAATTGTACGTTCTAGAAACGTAGTATTCTTGACAGTGTGAATTTAGCACAGTTAATAACGCCGTCCACATTACCTTAGTCCTTTCCAAGCAAATCTCTTTGTTCTCTTATCGGTAAGAAGTCATACCCCTCTTCGTCCTTCGTCTCAATGATGTAGCTAGCTAATGTAAACTGATATTTACAGTACATATTATTTGCACTTCGTTATATCGTGTAAGTGATGCAAGTAACAGCAGACCTCAACCGATCCCGGTGCCGTGGGGTTTAAGGCGTAGGTCTGCCGCCGCTAGATTTAAGGGATTGTGTGTCCGAATCCTGCTGAAGTCATGGATGTTCGTCTCTTGTGTCTGTTTTGCGAAGGTAGTGGCCTCTGCGACGACCTGATCACTGGTATACAAAGGGATCCAACCGGCTGTGGGTGTCTAATTGCGTGTGATCTAGACACCTAAAAAATGAGGCGGTCTAGACCCGGTTGAACTGTTGCACAGAAAAAAAAAATCAGAGCTCATGTCTACTGCGATTCTGCTACCCGACCGTGAAATGTCTCAGACTACATTTTCTGTTCAGCCAACTCTCTTTTCACAGGCTGAACATGTAGCATGCGTGGGAACGTAAATTGGTATTGTAGACCTCTTGGAAGATACAGGCTTAGACTGGAAAGTAATGAATGTTTGTCTGCTAAGGAAGTGGCAAAGGCACAAGTCGTGGAATCTTGTGAAGATGCGAAAGATATTTCGGGTATCGTATATGGGGAGAACTTCTTGACCACCTGAATGATTGTTGTCTTCTGAAGGACTGTGTTCCTTGCATTTCGTTAGTTAGTTAGTTAGTTAACTGGTCATTTAGTTGGTTGCCTGTTTCATTGGTTGATTGGGTTGTTGTTTGGTTAAGAGGTGCACAACACCAAACAAGAAGTATAATATTCAGTTACATCGTAAACTGTATGTCATTCCATCTTACTGTCATTTGCCAATAAAACCTCTCCATTACTTTATGAATGTAACCGTAAGTTCGCACCGTTTCCTGAACAAAATGGCGCCGTTAAAATATCATTAAGGCCTTTCCAGTGCCCATAAAAATTAACATACAAAACATTAATCGGAAAAGCGAACGTACAGAGTCCCCTCAGATACTCACAATTGTTGTAAGGGAAGTGGTGCTTCCTAACTCCCGACCTACCCAGTGCCTGTGAGTATACCTGGGCCATCATAAATCCCGGAGTCATGAATACTGGACCTGTTTCTTCTTGTCGAGGTTTGGAAGAGCGGTTGACATCCTGCTTCCGTGAACACCGCATATATCGAAACCGGAAAAACACAAGATGGCAAGGCCAGATGTTTTGCTATTGAAGGGTAGTTAGAAGAGGAGACGTACGGGGCCTGTAGACCTTGGGTTTTGAAGGAATGTGGAATGGACGCAGCTGGCTAAAAGTAAGTTGCGGAGATAGTGTTAATTTCCTGTTCCGAATTCTTATTTCTTTTAAAATGTATGTCATACTGTACGCGAAAGAAATATAGCGGCGATGATGAGAATTGTATCTGAACTTGTATTTTAGAAACTATGACAAACTTTTTTTCAATAAGAAATAAAGTGATCTCTGTTTGTTTAAGATTCCTCTACTTTGGGCTGATATTTACTTCGGTACTTTTCGTTCATACTAATATTGCGCTCTAGTGAGCATTCTGAGATTGGCATTCTTCACATTTCCAACTTTTCTTATATTCGTAGAGACTTTCAAAGGAACTATTTTTTATTCTTTGTAATTCCTTTTTAATATAATCCCCCTGTTTTTTATCTCCTCGAGCCTTAAACGAGTACCTTTCATAGAACCATTTTCATTTCCTTTGATATTCATTTGTTTAGATGAATGCTGAACCTGTTCATAAATCTGGGCTTTGAGGCTAACATGATGTTCAGCCCACTTCTTCTTCGCGTTCACTTCAGTTGATTTATAGCCCCATTCCTTGTTCTCACCCTTCCGGAGACAATCAAACGGTGCATGAAGTTCTGCTTGGAACCCAATTCACTTTAAAAGATATTGGAGACGGCTTAGGATCATTACCAAGACGTATAATATAGAACTTGACGAGACAGTGTGCAGTTCACATATTTAATGTTACCTTACTACCATTAGTGCTGAGTTAATTCTGTCTGTGCTTAAACATGAAGGTGCATCCGAAGTGGACTTTATAGCTGCACTTATATCCTCAGCACTAGAGTATGGTAATTCTTCAGCTTCGTTCTGTGACGTCCTACCTCTTCGGAAAAAGCCCTCTTTGGTCTTAAGAAAGAGGTATTAACAAGAAGATGGAAAAATATTCGTAATGTTATGCTTAAAATGTTGAAATCTTTCAAAATATTATTAATGTGATAAAATCAAGTACAATTAAATTGGATGAGCTTTTGACACTCAAGGAATGATTAGCGATGAGTAGGAAAATTATTTTGACAACTTTAAAGGAAGAGGCTCCTTGGGATGTGTAGGCACATATGGGAAGATGGTGTTCAGTTAGATTTAAAAATTAATGTTTCTCTTTGCCTTCATGGTTTTTGAAAGGACCCTAGTATTTAGGCTCGAATATTGTGCCGTTGAAGACAACGCGCCCTTGCAAATGTAACTTACAACAGTTATTTGGCGACCGTGTTGATTTCAAAGATGGAAATGACAACGTGCCACTTAGGGTAGTCATCAAAATTTGGGTGGTAATTGATATTGTACAAACGTAAAATTTTAAACTTGTAAGCCTGTGAAACTGTACGTAGTTTCTGTATGGTGTAAAACAGCAGCATGGCTACGGCTTCAATTTTATTTTTAATTTTACGTCAGAACTGCGAGTGTGAAATTTCATGATCGTTTACTTTGTTGTGGGTTCTGTATGAAATATGATATTTTAACAATTAGAAACTTGGTAGCTGTGAGAAATCGTTATGTTATTCCAGCAACTGACAAATAGAAGTTACAGGATTACTGTTAAGTTGTTAACAGAAAAGAGGACTGGGTTTGTGGCTGTTAATTTGTAGTCTCTGATATCCTCATCGTACACATTTTAAGGAGAGTATTCTTGTGTTTTCGTCAGAAATTCTTGCTTTAATTGCAGATTTCACCCCTCCGTTTTAGCTATATAAACAGTTTACCCAGCGTATAAACGTGTGTATGTCTAGAAATCTAATCGCTCCCAAATGACCCTATTGTACTTGAATGAATATAACCTCCAGCAGCAGCAGCAGCTTCTAGAGCTGTGCCGTGGTACAGTACCTGCTGCTGCAGTATGTGGATACATTTGCGGGTTTATTGCCGCTGTTTGTGCAACTGTCAGTAAAACTCCCGCGGCACGGAGTGCTACTGGCCAGAAAGGAATTTACAGTGGTTACCTTATCCACTAGAAATGCGGCAGTTCTGAAGCAAAGGGCACACGGCATTTCAACTCAGAAGTGTAACATTATATCCTCAGACTTGTTTTTGTGTTGTCATTGTAGCGCCTGAAAGAGGTGAATACCAGATTTCATCATCTCACTGAAGGTATAAAACAAAATATAGCGTTGTAGTAATATTTATTCTTTGATTTTCAACAGAAATGTAGACAGTTTTTGTATCTCGTAGTGCTTATGAATTCACTTTGTGGAGTACTAGAAATTGTGTACTTTTTACTTATTTGCTTTGAAGCGAACACGAGTAGGATTGAGGGTCCCCTGGCATGTCAGCGCCGTGTCTTTGACTGTGGATTACCTCCCGTTGTGCTGTGACATATTAATAACACTATGTGTATTGCAGTCAAACACAGCAAGACCGAAACATTTAGCACTCACTGATGAATTTAATAAACGTTTGTTGTGTTTGACGGAAATACACATGCTGTTTCTTTGGATAAATATTTCCCAACGTTTCAGACGATCGTATTTACTTCATCTTCAGGGTAAAGTAGTTCAAGAAGAGTGCTGTTGCTGCTGGCCTGATTGACCCGAAAACAATAAGGCAATAGGATCCTCCGAAATGTCTGGAATTGTTTACTCAAAGGTACAGGGTCGCATCCCAGGAGACTTTATCTTCAGTAGCACTAGGAGCAGAGCTTCGAATAAATGAAGAAGGGCCATGTTCAAACAGTATGTGCTTCACAGCATTGGAAATTTTAAAGCAGACAGTTGGCATTTTCAAGAGGTGTTTATGACGAATGATTTCAAATGTTTACCCTCTATGAATGTATTTCAGCGTCAGGAATTTTAATTCGTAGTATTAATTTCTGGCTTAAAATTACATGAAAGTGAGCAAAGGAGAAGATTTCAAATTATACCCTACTGTAAACAGAGACAATTCCGAGATTTGCAGCAAAGTTGATTCAACTGAGAAGGTCAAACGCCATTGGTATTTGAGATATTATAAAAAGAATTGTACCATGTGATCTCTTTCCTTAGAATTTTACAATCAAATTTTTGTATATTTCTGATTTCTCTCTGTGAGCTGCTTGTATATACAGGAAATTGTACCAGTAAATACTACTGAAAAGGTTCCTAGCTAACTAACTCCGTGGTGCAGAGGCCTTCTTGAGAAGCTAACAGGTTCTTGTCTAGTCAAGGAATTCCCCGCATACTATGGAAAGAGAAGGTTTATTACCGCATTCACAAGAGACCGCCATGTGACACTATCTTGAGCCAGATCATTCCAGTCCATGTCCCCATCCAATTTATTGAAGATACATTTTAATATTATCCTCCCATTGAAGCCTAGGTCTTCCAAGTTGTTTCTTTCCCTCACGTATGTCCACCAAAAACCACGTAGGCACCTCCTCTTTCTTCCATACATGCCACATGTCCAGCCCGTCTCATTCTTCTTGATTTGATAATCCGAATAATATTTCATGAGGATTATAGACCATAAATTTCCTCGTTAAGCAGTCTTCTCCACTCCCCTTTTGCCTCGTCTTTCTTAGACCCAAATATCCTCCTCAGCATCTATTCCAGAACACCCTCAGCCTACACTTCTTCCTCAATGTGACAGACCGATTTTCACAGCCATACAAAACATACAAAATTACGACAAAAAATGATCCTGGTATTAATAATGTACACTTTTTCTCCCTCCGATTTGACTTTCTTTGACAATTTGAGTGCAATGAACTTTGCCGTTTATTGTACTTTCTTGAAATTATGGTCACGTGTTCATTCTTTACACAGTACGTGGCTTGTACTGACGTTTCGGAGGATGCTAAAATTTCAATATATTTTATAATTGTGTGAAAATTTGTATTTGTTTGTTGAGCCGCCGGTACATATTTTCAGAGATGTGCCTGCTAACATCAGACTGTAACATCTTGTTGCATGATCTTCCACTAACAGTATTTATGACAGTCAGCCGTCAACAGCGCAGGCACTCTATGATCGTTTCTGTACGATTTTGTGTCGGTTATTAGGATCAGACTGGCGGTCAAATTAACGAGCAGCTATTAAGATTAAATTGCTATTGCTGATGACCAGATGTGATACTGACAAACTACCCTGTCTTGTTAACACAAACTAATATAGACATTAGAATAATACGGCATATATGAAAAGCTACTGATAAAGTGAAAAGCCTGTAATACGAGTGGGTTAACGGATAGTTGAAAATTAAACAGTTGTCATATTGAAGCAATTAATACATTTTATTCTCAAGCAGGTTATTTCTTGGGGTAAGAATTTATGTCTTCTTTGCGGAATAAGACCGTCATCCCAGCTATGTTCTCTTATATTTTTTTGTCTAATGTGCTTTTATGCATATCCTAGTGATTTTAATTTGATTCACCGTTGAATAACCGAAGGCTGGAATTTCAGATAATGATTTTTGTCTTTATATTTTTATACCGAACGATGGATGAAACTTTATGTTGATATAATGGGATAATATTCTTTATTGTGCATTCTTAATTGCAATAACGGTTAGCTTTTCATTGACGGGTATCTCTAGTTGAATAAAGATAGACCAACTTGATGTCACTTGCTTTATTATTTCATTATTCAATGCTCAACATGTTTCGAATGTTACTAAACTTGTCCTCAGTAGCTTGCCACTTATTTGTTGAGTTATTTCATGGGTTGTATTGCTCTGGTTCGATGTGTGTTGGTGTTACGTTGTGGTTCGGCTGGGGTGGTGTGGTATACTTGTGCAGGCTGAAGCACTAGTGTTTCAGCCTGCATAAGGATACCACACCAGCCCAGCCGAACCACACCATAACACGAACATACATCGAACCAGAGCAATACAACCCACGAAATAACTCAACAAATAAGTGGCAAGCTACTGAGGACAAGTGTAGTAACATTCAAAACATGTTGAGCATTGAATAATGAAATAATAAAGCAAGTGACATCAAGTTGGTCTATCTTTATTCAACTATCTAGATGATGTACGGTCCAATAAACATAAGGATATCTCTCTATTTCTGTCTTTCCTATTGACTGATGTATGGACCTTGCATATTAGACAGTAAAACTTTCCAGTTACAGTGTGACTGACCTCCTTATTATTCACTTACCTGTTTCACGTTTTACAATGTTATCTCTCATACAGATGTTTTACTCGGGAAGTGGTCGGTATGATTCTATATCGGAGAACCCGACAGTCTGTCGTGATTTTCCTGAGACCCTTTACGTAACTTCCAATGTATCGTCTCAAATAGGCCACAACAGCTGTCTTACACAAGAAGCCGATCAATCAAAAATTAACTCAGAACGTAAAATTGCGCATCGCGTAGTTCTCCTTCCCTTGTTAGGGTAAACTCTACGAAATTTGCAAACGTTTCCTATATGGCATTACACTTTCTGTACTTGAGCTAATGGGTTAATTATTTTGGGTACAGCCTTGATGTATTGATGGCATTTACTGTTGCTGGTGGGAGAAGCCTCTCATCTGGCAATTAGGCTGGTCGGAAGAAATACAGAGTGAACCAAAAGTCACTGCACATGTATACTACCAAAGATGAAACTGTCTCATTCTTGGTATAATGACCTACGTGATACGTGACACGTTTACAAATACGTGTGGCGCCATTTACAACATTATTTAAGTAAGTGTAAGAAATGTTTTTGTATTAACGTACAGCGACTCTAAGCGTACACATGCCACTCGATTATTCAGACAGGGACCTGATCCGCAATTGATCGAACACAATGATAGATGTTTGTGTAAGTCAAAGGAAACTGTGATGTTTCAAGAAAGAAGAATTGTAACCAAATGTTATAATGTTACTTCTTTATACTAACTCCCAAACAATAGGATGCACACATAATATTGTTAACGTACTATAAGCTGGTACACCACTCGGCAAATTGAACTCTACTGCCACATGCTATATACACAAATATTACGAATGTAATATACAATAGTTTAGATAGTTTAAAAAAAACGTAGTGTAAGAACTCTCTGAAAATGGCGCAGTAGTGCTGAAACATGTTGTAGTGATAAAAGAATATGCTATTTTGTATGTTGTGTGTGTGCAGTTAGTTGGTTTAGTAACAATGTAAGTTTAGCGAGAGGAAGTGCACAAAAGATTGTTTCTGTGTTGACGGAAGGCGTCCATGTTTTAACTGACCTGGCTTGTGTTTTACAACGGACGAACTTCAGTCACTGCAGCCTAACGATTGGAGACTCTAATGTAGTTGGCCGACTTGCTATAGTAGCCTTGACCGACTTGCCGAGCTTCATTTGCCTTTGGTTAAGACAGCGGGTGACTTCAGATAGTGGTTATTCAGCACAAAGGCCTTCCAGGTTGCAGAATTAAGGGGTTCCTTACGTTATCTAACTTTGAGTCGAATCTCCCAGTCAGTGTTTTGATGTCGGCTTTGGTCCAAGTCTCTTCTTCTCCATTATGCTGTAGCCGTCACAGAGTTCAGTGCTGCGAAGTCCAAATTACTGGCTGACATTGTCTTTGGCACTTACATAAAATATAACTGCGTACAATATGTGTACCCCGAGAACGTATCAAGGCACTGTGGACACAGTGTCATGCATGCGGACTTCATTACTAGGTAAGTCTGCTTTGTAACATATAGAACCTAAATAATTGTAAGTAAAAACTTGTGTGGCAATTTCGAACAGACGTATAATCAAAAATATTCCGATTTTGTGTGACTAATTGGTCATGTTATTCACTTGTTGCAGATTTAAAAACATCAAAGCAAGCCAGTGCACACTGAACACATCGCACTGTACACAAATACAAAACACATCCCCTATAGTTCTTTAAATATAAACTGTATAAAAATGTCATGTATTTTAGTCTGGTAAGATGCATGTTATGTCCTGCAGCTGACAGTTCTTAATAAAAGGAAATATTTTGCTCTATGTATAATAAAATTTTCTGTCTCAATTTAGTTTCAGTTCGGTTAATTTCCTCTACATATTTATAGTACGAAGTTTATTCTACAAGGGCATAGAAGTTTTCGGCTATAAAACATTGAAAAGGGCATCCGGAGAGCACCTCTTTGTTATGCCATTCTCTGCACCTCATACAGATTATACACCGCACTGTTCTGACCACGATCAAGTAAGCACTTTACGTAACTGCTGATTTAGAATGCCAGTTTATGTCTGCGTAGCACATACTTATTTTTAGAATATACGACGGTGAGTCAAAAAAATAATTTTGCAGTATATATGATTTTGTATTTTTATCTCTAATAAGGATACGTCACATTAATTATACTGCCATGCCACTGCCTTTGCAGAATGAGACCGCCACAACTGAATAATTTATCACATCGTAGGACGAGGTTTATTTTTCCTTGTTGATAGAAGCCCTTGTGTTTTGTTATCAGCTCTCGTTTCAGAAATGTTCTATCCGGCTGTCTTCTCTAATCTATGTCCGCCAGCTTTCGAGACGAGAAGAGATGATAATCGCTAGGAGAAGAATTTCTCTGATATATTCACAATCTGTATACGTTCGTTGCTTAATAAATTATACGTCATGGGAATCTGTTTTCTGAACGACCGCCGTATAACCAGTTTAGTGAAGGTATAGCCCACATCGTAGTAAACAAGTGACATTACATAGGACAAGCAATGTGAAATCATTCCAGTCTTGTTCAGAGGATGTGTTGCACGAGTTTGCATGGTTTGTTGCCCACTGTTTCACAACTGTCTGAACTTCGTCTTAAACTGTCGTCTTGTGAAGATGTTCGTTCAGTTAAGTTCTGAATTCTTTGTATTGCTCCCCCCCCCCCCCCCCCCCCCCCCCCCCCCCCTCCCCCCCCCCCCCCAACACTCTTCTCTCTCTTCTACTCCCCTCTATATTCAATTTTTT
>Ga0123354_10010321_pt1 | contig 14379 bp, 6 predicted proteins | sample TergutLab28metaG_2_FD_97872 | JGI IMG/M metagenome (GOLD analysis project Ga0123354, IMG submission 97872) | Labiotermes labralis P4 segment gut microbial communities from Petit-Saut dam, French Guiana - Lab288 P4 | ecosystem: Host-associated > Arthropoda: Insects > Digestive system > Gut ... | reverse complement strand
TGTTTCACAATAAGTTTTATTTCATGCCTCTACATGTTTCGAGCACATGTGCTCATCATCAGGAGGTCAAAATTGCATTACACAGCCTCTGGTATCATCACACCTATAGGTGTGATGATACCATGATAGCACATGTGCTCGAAACATGTAGAGGTATGAAATAAAACTTATTGTGAAACAAATTTTGTGCAATAAGTTGGTTAAATACTGAGATAAAAAAGTTATTCTTTCGTTATGTGAGAGATAAGAAATATATACAGAAGTTTGGTTGGAATACCCGAAGGAGAGAAACAAATTAGAATATGTAGTCGCTAACCGGGGGGGGGGGGCATTTAAATAGTAAATAGACGAGGGCGATGAGAACTTAAGTCTTTTGCTTCAAGGAAGGTTGGATGTTCTAAACGCGGCAATGAAGATTCGGATGCCTCACGAAGCGGAAAATTTCATCCAGACAAATAATAATACTCAGTTTTTGGTCATGGAAGTGTAGTAAGTTTCATCCTCCCAGTTTTTTTTACGGAGCACTACTTTATCAAGTATAAATTGCACTAGTACACTTATCTGAACAACACCATTTTCATGCCACATCTTACGTGGTTTTCATCGGCCTCTGATCATAGAGGTAAAGGTTGCACACCGGGAAAGTCGATGTGGATTTGTGGTTGACGAAGTGGCACTGGGACAGGTTTTTCACCGAGCACTTCTATTTTTTCCTCGTAGTATCATTTCATCAAATCCTAGGCTCATGCTCCATTGACTTACTTTCTTAGCAACTGATACTGTCTCCCTCACTTCTCCATGCACAGAACACTTCTTTTAAACCGTAACAGTAGCTCAACTGTCAATTCTAGGAGTTGAATTTGACTCTCCCCTCCACCAAATTTATGCTTTACCTAGCCACAATAAGGTAAAGGTAAAGCAGTCCCGTTACAGGCCCGGAGTGGCCCAGATGGTTCCAGGTAGTTAAGGTTCCCAGATTTCGTGACAACGGCACAGGATGGTGGTAAGGTTGTCAGCCTTACGCACCGGCCGCCTTTACCCCCAGGAAATACTCCTGGTACTCATTTCTGTTACAGGGTGTGTCGACCCCAGGGTTATAGTGCGATCGGAAGGATTTTATGTCAATGAAAAATCCACCGACACCGGCTATGAATCGAACCAGCGACTTTCCGATTTGTAGCACAGCACCTTAACCACTGTGCTACTGTGCATTGTATAATCTTATCATACAACATGCATTAGAAAGACGTTGACAAAGGACAAAAGGAGATTTCCAAGGGAGAAATAAGAAATACTTTTATGGTGGAGTTGTTCCTTAAAGGTATTTCTTACGTCACATTCAGCATCTTTAGCAGGAACCTATAGAGTGGCTTGAGATATCAACTGTCTTTCTATTCAATCCTCAATAGAATATTTTGTTTTGCACTTCTTCGGTACCATCAGCTCCATTGCTTCGGGCTGCTTCCTCCACCAACCAGTTGGCTTACATTCCTGTCGAGAAACATGATAACTGAAAAACGGCCATCTTTAGGAAGAGTCCTTCTTTGAAGAGAAATACTTCAGTAGCGCTCGAACGATCGTTCTTAAACTAAGCTTGACATTCCGTGTATAAATCCCATTTTTATTACGTCTTCCGTCATTTTCGATTTGGCAACTGACATGTATAAACATGGCTTTACTATGTCCCAGTTTGACATTCGACAAAACACATTATGTTTTATAAATAAACAGTCACCTATCCTACCCCGCTCCCTTTCAGTAAGTTAGAGTTACTTCCTTCAGACAATGTTGAACCAATTGTGTAGGTTATTTACCGTCGAGTAATGTATCACGTGTGTCGAATTCTTAGGTAGGGAAAGATAACTGTAACATTCTGTCTGGCTCGGAAGACCGAATCAGACTACGGAATGTCTCAGTCAAGATTATTTTACGCCATCTGCCCCTAGAAAGTGGTAATCCAACATAATGCTCCATACTTCTTTGTATGTAGGAAGTTTGTGTACATTTAGTTGCCGGCTTGTTTTGAATTTTGAAATCCTGTGCCTAATTTACTGAAAAAAAAAACCGGTGACGCGTTTATAACAAGAAGTGTGATGGTAAAGAGCGTTCATATATATATATATATATATATAATTTCCATTAAATTAAAATCCTAAGAAGTAAAGATACAAAAACGTGTTTGTAGGTTATCAGTAAATACGTGCTAGTTTTAAAGAACGAGCGCGATTCAATTTAAACTGTGATTAATGAAGTTTGCTTTGCGAAGTGGAGACGAAGATCTTGCCATTAGGCCCCTTAGGACTTGACCGACGCAAGAAAAATTGTGTTATGAGTAAACCTCCTGGTCTTCGGCTGACAGCTAAAGCATTTTAATGTGGCTATAACTTCGATAGTTGTTGATGAAAGGGTAAATGCAAATTAAGAATATTTATGTTTTGCAGGACGGCGTCCAGTTTGAATCAAGAAAGAATAGATGTTTGTAAACAAGAACTAATTATAACCTAGACTTATACATCTTTTAATTATGGAAACAAACAAACTACATTATCACTGAAATGTCAACACATTTGTATATTTTGTGTATACTTTTATCCAAGACCTGCATTATTGACATCCAAACAAATGTATGTTTATTGTAAACCATTTATTGCTGCATTTTTATTGAGATCTTTTTATGATCTCCCTGGTCATGGTCACTACGCCGAAACGTGTAAGAGCTAAGCAATGGAATGAATACATATATTAGAGGATTGTGCATTTTTTGGTGTTACCAGAATTGTGTATATGCTGTCATGACACCTACCACGTCCATGTCAACGGATACGATAGAACCATTATTGTAATTTTAGCCAAGCACTGTTTAAGGCTCCCTGATGATGGATCCTCTGTGATCCGAAACATGTTGGAGCACTTTTAAATATTTTATAATTTTAATTGTTTCTACATATTATATATTGTGCATTAGTTGGATAATGAAGTGTTTGATTGTCTTTAACTTTTCCTGAACGTCTTATATTCATACAAATGTATTGTGGGATAGTGCCCTAAACAGGCCCTAGGCCACCTGGCTTCTTTCGGATGTACTCAACCCGTCTTTTGTAGTCACCTCTTATCTTTGTGTCGTATAAACTTACCAACTGATAAAATTCTATCAGCAAGTTAAACAACAAATGGGCCTCTACCAAAGAAGTGCTTTTCTGTTTTTTTTCAGGATTAAAGGTTTCTTGAGCCTGGACATTGACGTGTCTGGTCTGGAAGTGAACCAGTGTGATAGAAGTTCCGGTCCAACTCTCTCCAATCAGATTGAAGTGCTTAGAGGCACTCACAAATGTCACAATGACACCACACAGGTTAACGAAAATTTATTTCTAATGCATTCTTATCATAGATTACCTTACCCTGCAAGACCAACACTTAGTGCTCATTTGATATAATATTTAATATGAATAATATGGTAATTCATTTTAATGCGTCATAAAGATAGGGCAGTCTAAGTTACTGCATGATCTTACCGCCCAAATTCCTTAGGCCGTATAAGAACTGGAACTGCATCTTCAATGCTTGTGCTCTTACTACTTATTTTCCTGATACGAATAGATTTTGGGATGGTTTGATTTATCATCGAAAGATCATGATTTATGATTTACAAAAAATCACAATAAACGGTGCCACGAAGAAGACCAAAATAAAGATACGTTCCTACAGAGAAACAGAAATCAAGATTTATGTTTATTGTTTACAGCTTGTCCTCTGCTTACATGATAGGGTCATTCTCCGAACACACCGAGTGCCTTAGACCCCTAATACAAGAATGTGCCATATAAAGACATTTCGGTCAACGACGGACCGCATGTACGACGGTGGTCCCATGGTCCCATAAGATTATAATATTATGATATGATATTATAATACTTACAATTGTGTTACAATTGCCTACAGTATTCAGTACAGTAACATGCTGTACAGGTTTGTAGACTAGGAGCAATCGGCTATGCCATTTAGATTAGATGTGTAGTAGGCTATACTATCTAGGTTTGTGTAAGTGCACTTTCGCACAAAGACGAAATCGCCTACCTACGCATTTCTAATAACGTATCACCGTCGTTAAGCGACGAATGAATGTATTTCAGTACCCTAAAATGTGTCACAGTTGCGTATGTCTGCAATACTCAGTGTAAGGGACGGTTTATGTTTTTACACTGTTTATTATTCGGGAACAGTTGTGTTCATCTAAAATGTGCCCACGAGTTAACTGCTTATTGTGTGGGACAGATGTGCTTAGTTTGTGTGTGTCTTCAAAGGTTATTGCACATAATAACTGTGTGTCTCTGCATTTATCAGAATTCCATTTGCATTGTATATTTTTGTCATGCAAGGAAAATAACACACGGGTCTATGACTACCTGAAAGACTGTAATAACTTCTTTGCACTTGTTTTTGTAAGAAGTGGTGCAATATAAGCCAAATTCTACGTGAAATTTAGGCGTGTTTGTATTTTTTTTAAAAAAAATGGCTCATCGTAAGGAGAACTGATTCGTGGTACAAAACATGCGGATATCTTATGATATCTGCGGCCTTTATAAGTTACGCTCTATGACTGACGACATAGAAGGAAGATTTTAAATCTTACTCTAAAGCTTACTTTAACCCTTTGGAGGCCATAATCATTCCACATAATGTGAACAGAATCACTTTGTGTCATACAGAGAACACGGTATGCTTCCAATAGTGAAAACAGTAGGGAAAAGAAGGATGGTGAAATAATCGCTGTTTATTGTAAGGGCCTTATGAAACACAACTACGTACTGGGTGGACAAAATGCAGAGTTCTTAGTGTTACATGTGGCGGTAAGTGTAGCTACCGCTAGGCTTTAAAAGGTTAGCACAGCATTGCATTAGGCGTAACTAAGTGCAGCATTTCAGAGTCGTGTCACACATCGCACTTTACCGAACTTTCAGACGCTTTAAAAGGACCGTTGTTTATAAAAGATTGTTCTGTTTCCCACATCGAGCGAAAGAGGACGTGTTCTGCCAACTACCTACGTGTTTTTTTTAATCGTTGTACCGTGCATTTTGGTATCTATAAAGTTCATACACCAACAAATGCACTCTTTATTAAACTTGACAAAGTTTTAAAATTTACGTTAAAAATAACTTTGACTTGCTCCTACTTATAACGACGCAGTTTTTTAACCGAATCTTAACCTAAGTATAACTTTAGCTAGGCTCTAGTGAAAGCTCCCTGATGATGGTAGTAGACCGAAACATGTAGGAGCAAGTCAAAGTTATTTTTAACGTAAATTTTAAAACTTTGTCAAGTTTAATAAAGAGTGCATTTGTTGGTGTATGAACTTTATAACTACGTGTTTCCACTCTTAGAACGTAATAATCTGGTGGGTATCTAAGTAATGCTACTCTTGCTACTCTTAAACAAAGGTTTCTTACAAAAAATTGGAAAAATTGAAGAAGCACAAATAATAGTTTTAATGAATACTATATTTAAGTTTGAAAGGCTAATATACAAACGGCGGTCGGTGCGAAAGTAATGCCTCCTATTTTTTCTCTCTCTCTAAATGTGGCGCCGGGTAGAGTTTCTTACCTTGCCTATCGGACAGCGGCACTGTCCAGCTCCACCAAGATCATCGGTGCTCTACTCAGTCAGGTGCGTCCAACACATTAGCAGTGCATAGTGGCCCATATTGTGGACGTACATACTGGTAGAGAATAGTGATTGATTTCTTACTGCGGAAGTCTCCAATCCCATAGAGATTCATGGACGTCCGAAAAGCGTGTATGGTGAGGACGCCGAGCTCGTCGTTTAAAGAGCGATGAAAAGCGCATTGGAGACAGGCCCCCGCAGGGGCCTACCAGTCACAGCATCGACGACGGAGACCAAAGACAAGGTTGATAAGCTGATTCGGGATGACCGCTGTATCACATTGAACAGTGCTCCGCAATTTAGTTTGAAAAACCGGCGGTTATGATCATAATCAGAGAACTTTGCTACAGAAACATTGGCGCAAGGTGAGTGCCGCGAATGCTCACCGTCGAACACAAAGCAGCACCAAAAACATCTTTGCATAACATCTCCAGTGCAGTGAAAAAGACGGAAATGCTCTTCAATAAAGAGTAATTACCGGTATGCAACCTGGGTTGATCAATACGACCCCTTGGCGAAAAGACAATCCACAGCATGGAATCCTCAGTCGTCGCCACGCAAAATATAAAATCAATGCACAGACGTCTGCGGGTAAATTCATGGTTAGCGTCTTTTGGGGCACTAAAGGAATCTTGTTAGTGGAATTCGTGAAGATAGGTCCCATAATCCGTTCATAGCGATACGTGGAGGCACTACAGAAGTTAAAATGACGAATTGGAAAGGCTCGGCCAAAAAGGAAGATGAATCAAGTTCGCCTGCATGAGCACAACAGTCTGCGCAGAAGGGAGGCAATTGCAACAGTCGGTGGACTGTTCTCACCGATTCTCCCTCCCTACAGGCCCAATTTAACCTGCTCCGACTCCCATCGTTCTGGCCCCCTAAAGGCTGCACTGCGAGGACGCTGTTTTGCGGACGACGAGCTGAGACACAGCGTACGTGAAGAACTCCGACGCTGCGGCGAAGAGTCTTACGTGGCCGGCATACAGCATCTCACGCAAAGGTGGGAAGTTTATTCACAATGAAGGAGACTTTGTGCAAAAATAATCTCAACTTTTTAAAGAATATACCTGTGGTATATTTAATGCTGTTATAACTGTACTTATAGTTTCTGAGAAGAAATGGAAGGCATTAATTTGGTACTGACCCTCGTATGTAATTCGTCTATCAGGCATAAGTAGAAATTTTATATGCGATTTAAAACATAACATTCAGCCCTGTAATACTAAAATGCCTTATATTGTACTTACAGAATACTGTCATGGGGTTCGTGTATTTCTCAAAATACAGGCCTGAAATTTTCATAAAATGTTGGTCTTTGTAATGGAGATACCGTTTTTTTTGTGAGGTAATAGCCCAGTCTTTGCACGAAATTATGCATCATGGTTGATAATTTGTTTAAGTTTTTCTGATTATACTATTTTGATTGTATGTGTGTTGCATATTTCTTCTTTGTGAATATAAGATATGAATTATCTTTCGTCAATTATTTGTTTGCCTTCTTTTATGTGTTGGTTTATAATCACAGACATGATAGTCTTTTTTTTCGAACTTGATGCACACAGTCTTTATTTTAATACATTTATTATATTCCTGTACATGTTTCGAGCATTATTATGCTCATCTTCAGGAGGACAAATCTCCATTAATTCCACACATGTTTTAAAAAAAATCCTTTGTAAAATGTTTAGTTTGCTCTTGTCCCTTCAGTGTGCATTCCAACCCGGGCAAGGGTGGACGCGCGGTGGCTACCAGTGTGTCTGTCGCCCCGGGTTCTACTCCTTGCGTCAGAAAGGAGTCTTTAACGGCACTCTTATTGAAGGTAAGAACTTTCCACGTAACTTAAACATGTCTTTCTTCAGGAAGTGAGGAGGTAATAGTTCCTGTAGTCTTGTTTTATAGTATAAAACTACAAATGTATTTGCCTATCTTCTTGAGTTCTGAAAAAATAAATTTTCGGAAACTGAATCTGTATCCGCTTTCAGATGAATGGTACTGGATCATCCAAATGGGCCCAGCGGAGCAGAAACATTCACTTGCTTTACATCTGATAACAGAAAAAATACACTTTAGGAAAACTTGTGTTTGAAGAAACCTAATACTATGGTTATATCCAAAATAACATTCTGAACTTGCATTTTTAGAGAAGTTCAGACAAGAAAAGGACCCTCTCCTCATTGAGGGCAAACATAATCTTATACAAAATGTTAAGATGGAAGAAGTTTTCGCGTATGTAGAAGTTCGTAATTTTTCTGGTAGTGACGTGACAAACGGTATAAAACTATGACATTCCGTAGGGAAGTGTGATATTCTAGGAAACATAGTGGCTATGTTCAAATATTTCCCCCCAGGCGAGGTCATGAATGGTAACATGACACACTACACATCCGTAGGCATTTGCGTCCCACAGACATCGTGGCATATCCACTGTCATTACAGCAATCCTGACTCTCTTTGGATTCCTGTATGGACTAGAGAATTTTTGATCTTATGCAAGTAAATCTTATATTTTTCGTGATTCATTTGTAGCAAAAAGGAATTCTCAGTGTAAAATTGAAAGTCCTCCAAACAGTCCACTAATTTGTAGCCATCCTGTGTAACAAGGCTTCGTGTTGCAGCTGCGTGGTTGGAGCGACAGCAGAATATAAGTTCACTGTACGAGATGTTTTGGTGCCTCAAGTGTGCCCCAGGATGTGAGAGTTGCCACAACAACGCGCCTTGCCTGGCCACCTACAACTGGCCTTTCAGGTGAGCTAAGGGAACAGGAAATAATTCAGAAAATGTAGGCGTAGGTAAAAGTGAGGTGCATTCCGATATTCGCACCCTGGACCGTCCTCAGTTGATCATAAAATTTAACGCACTGCTTTTCTCATTGCTCACAATTTTACACAAATTGCAGCACATTATTTTTACCGGTGAGGTCTGTTATTAAGCCCAGTCGTGCACCGCATAACGACGTTTCGGTCAACGACGGACCGCATATACGACGGTGGCCCCATAAGATTATAATATTATAGTACTTACCATTATGTTACAATTCCCTAGATTATTCAGTAGAGTAACATGGTACTGGTTTGTAGCCTGGGAGCAATAGGCTATACCATATAGCCTAGGTGTGTAGTAGGCTATACTGTATTATCTAGGTTTGTGTAAGTACACTCTATGATGTTCGCACAACGACGAAATCGCATCTCCGTCGTTAAGCGACGCATTGCTGTTTTTGTCATTGCACGACTTACTGTTTGTTATGAATGTGCTTCGATTTAATTCTGTGTGTCTGTCACCAATAAACTCAAATCTTTGTCCCGTCGATGTATTCTGTAATTGCTTAAATATACGTAAATATCCGATCTGTCGCTCGTTTTCAAAACTGCATATGAAATTCGTCTTTTCCGAAAGACTTTACATGCAATTAACAAACCAAAATATGACATAAGCGCGGAACAGTCAACGAAGTTCCGCTTAGTGTACTTGTCTTCTGGCCTATAGAATCAGTTTGCCGCTGTAATGATCAACCTGCTTAGTGTAACACCGTCTGGTGTCTGACAACAGAAATTTCCAAAGCTAATAGATCACCTTTCAACCTAGTACATTTTTTCTTTGCAAACGCTTGTTTCTACATTAGCTCAATACTTCAGAACTTACCGCCGACTAACATTTCGCGATTCTTACAGGCGTCTGAAATGTAACGAACTTTAGCTTCTCGACTGGTAAGAAAGTACGAGACCACCTTCCATCCTTTCCAACCGACGCCCATGACTCGTCTTATGTTGGTAGCAATCGATATACAGGGCCTACTTGTAAACTTTTTCCATAGATGTCTTGTCCAGATGTTGAATCTTTTGCATATTTCGCGCAGTGAATTCACACTACATTCACAAGAACACACGTCACATATCGCTCTATACATTTCGGTACTTGTTTTGTGTATCCATATATATTTAGACACGCGTCTGTCAACATTGAAGTGAAACACCGGTAAAAACAATACTATTTTTTTTTGTTTTATTGAATCTTTGTCCTTCCAGTGCGAGGAACACAGACGGAGGACCGGTCATGTATATTTCTTAACTCTCTATCTTCCTCTATGATATCACTGGTTGTGCCGACCGAACCCTGTGAAGTCAACACCCTGCGGTGTAAATTATACTCAGAACTACTTAAAAGTAGGCCCTCTTAAATAACCTAAGTCACCCCACCCACATAAACCTAATTTTCTGTCAGCGAGCGCTAACTTCACACGACCTGCTGAGAAATCGTATCAGGGACACTTAACGGGGAGGGCGGGGGACAGAATCACTTAAAAACTAATAAGTCAAAAACTCACATAGCCAGAGTTACCCTGCGCCCTGAGTCATGGCGGCACCGCATCACATATAGTTTCCTGGCATTGCTGTGTTGTTATCATGGCCGGGCTGGGGCTGTAGTGACGTCATAATAAGCTCGTGTCGGTGCTATGGAGTACCTGATTTGCCGCAAGTACCTAACCCATCCTCCCACGGGTCAGTCACTAGGGGTTTGGGTGTTAACGTTACTGCTTTTGCGTTGTTCCTATTTCATGTTCCCTTGTTCGTTGTTTGCTGCTGGTTCTACTGGAGCTTTATAGCCGTTGACACAGACAACATTTAATTACATCTACTTAGACACCCTTTGCTATCACACATACACACAAAAGACTTCGTCTTTTTTTACGTGATACACAGTTCAAAGCAGTCCATTTGCATTCACTCCCTTTATAAAACAAGGCTTATTTTAATTTCACAGGAAATGATATACGCAAACAAAACAACTTTAACCAGCCTGCCAGCCACATTTCTGTACAGTAACTATAATTAAAAGAGTAAGTAATTAAGTAATAATCATCCACACACACATCAGTATAGATATTTAAAAAACGTTATTTATTTAAATATTATTTTTTAAATTTAATACTCACCTGAATGATTATCTGATAACACATTATTATTATTATAACATTTAAATTACATTCTTTCCATCATACGTGGTTTTCTGGGTACTAATAATTTATTCACCCCCGCGTGTCACGATGGCAGTCCGTTCTCCATTAAGTACGTGTAATATTTACTCGTACATACCGTTCACCTGTTACATTGTGACCAACAAATGTACGCACTTCGTTAGAATTACGATAGTGTTTTAATACGCAAACTCCTACATGTTTCGGGCATTACTGGTCCATCATCAGGGGGTGCACAGTTGTTCAAACAATCTATTGTTTTATACGACTCTGCATTCCCTGATGATGGGCTAGTAATGCCCGAAACATGTAGGAGTTTGCGTATTAGAACATTATTGTAATTCTAATGAAGTGTGTGCGTTTGTTAGTCGCATTGTAACAATTGGATTGTCTTGTACGGAATGGAAAACGTAAAGTACCGTTGACCCCATTCAGCTATCACTTGTAAGTTTGTGTAGATATCATTCTAGTTCTACGATAAATTCTTTACTCGTACACCTTAAAATTTCCTTGCGTGATAACATCTTCGTTCATATTCAGCCATTCTTCATTTGTAACTTCTTTTCTCAGTTTGCTTGTTCCTGTAAGTTACAACGTTATATTTGAGCTCCTCTTACCTAAACATCGCAAGTATCTTCCTTTACCCATTTTCTTCCTAATTCCTCTCAATATCCACAGTTCTGCTAACAACCACGCTGTTCCATCTCTTTCCTTTCTAGTACAACGTGACAGAGTGCATGATATGTCTTGCTCCAACTACAACGTATGTCTCCATAGAGCACTAATAAACGATTTCCGATATTCTTTGCACCGTTCTCTGCTTTTCTTAATTATTAGAGCTTTCTTTTCCAATTTACTTATGTCCCTAAAACTACACACCTCTTGATTCTGCCACACCGATGCTAATCGAATATTGCCCAGCTTCCCTCTCAACTCCTTAGTCCAACTTCTCCTATTCCTATCGCCTTTCGCCCATCCATAACATTGCTTTACCGGTTCCTTCCTATCCATACACAAAATGCGGTGAAATTATTTCACTGTAAGCGCCACAACCTAACGTTTCCTGCTTTCTTTGTCGAGCTCAATTTCTGAAAATCCACTTGCTGCACAAATCGGCGGCTCCTTTTATATCACGAAAATTTGCTATGCATAGGCATTACTTGGAGAATGCAGGGGGGGGGGGTAAATGCCGCTCAGATATTTTTTTAAAAATAAATTCGAATTTTGTCGATATTTAAAAGAACCCTCAATATAAATTTCACAAAGATCCATCCACTGGGAGACAAGTTGTTTCGTGCGGACAGACGGACAGACTTGACAGTTTGATATGACAAAACTAAAAGTCGCTTTTAGGTACCTGGCAAACGCGTCTAAAAATGCGAACAGTGAAGATTAGATTTATGACTAAAATATGATTGTCCTTGACATTAAACAGATTTTGAACAGCGTGTAGGATAATTAAAAACAGGCATACTTAACGCAAATGCATGTAGAAATTTGAAGCGCATTTAACAAGTTCGGTTAAGAGGCAAGTTCATTTTCTTAAACTTTTTGTATTAACTGCGCGTTGCATTTATGTTTCCTCTACCGAACTTTCTAAAACCGATGTTTTTGAAATGTTGTGGGAAGTTTTAAGAGAGTTACTGCGTTTGTTTACAGTACCTGTAGTGGAGAGTTAAAAAATAATTAAATGCCTTGTTTCGATGAGCATAACTCTTAGAGCGTTCTCGCGAAAGACTTTTGTTGATGAATGTCTGAAGCTCCCGGGCACTGCGGCAACTTCTCCTGCATTGAAGTGCTGCAGGGGAATCTATCCCGGCCATAAAATCCACCTCGATAACATAGATTTTATTCCTTCTAACAAAATCTTTATACATTTTCCCGAAAATCCCCACCACAAATGCATCAGGATTAATCGTGCTTGTGTGATATGGTGTAGTTTGGTGCGCAGTTACCGAATTTTTGGATAAAATTGGTATTTCTCCCTTCGTATTGTAAGGATCCTTAAGGTGAAGGCATCATTTTCCTCTTCAACGTTGGTATATATATATATATATATACATACATACATACATACATACATATACATACAGAGGGTGCCAAAAAATGTATCCACATTTTAAGAGATATTATCTATGTATCACTTTTCGAAGTTGAATTACGGTAGCAATGTGTAGTTGGACGTTCGCTCAAAAGATGGCGTTAATCAAATGAATGCTAGCGTCACCATGCGACAGGCAGGAAATTGAAACGGCATGCGCAGCGATACACGTGGACACTTTGGTCAACGTTGCTCAAGCAGTAGTTCCCCGTAATCAGAAGTGTCTAGACGCTAACGGTAACCACTTTGAGCACCTCTTGTAATTGCAGAAGTCAAACGTGACTCGTATTCATCTTTTGTTATCGGTATAAATTGAGTATTACAATTTTAATGCAGTTTTTTCGTTTCTTAAAATGTGTATACATTTTTTGGCACGCTGTATGTGTGTGTGTGTATACTGAACTACACGGTGTTGCATATCATAATACCGTGGTTAAGAATCTTAGTTCCGTGAGAACTTCGAGTTACACAAGAATGAATATTTTTTAAATTCTTTCTTCAGTATTATCACCGATACATTTAACATCATAAAGTTCCTGATGCAGAAGTAAAAAATTTGAATTTCACAATGTTGTGCCCAGATGTGGATCCATTGCTTACCACAATGTTTGAAATGCACTTAACAGTATTTCAGTGGCTAAAAATATTTTTTACCAGGCTGTAATACCTGCAGGAATGGCAACGACGATATTGGATTTTCACTTGTGGGTTACCACGAGAAACTGGAAATCAGACGACACTGCATGACCCGTTAAATTTCCAAGAAACCGTATCTTGAGCGATAAAAGAAACACTGGTACGCTCTTACGTAAACGTGTTTCTTCTTCTGTACTTGAATAATAATTTTAAAATTTTTCTGGTCTCATTTCATTACTGTACACATTCGATATTTTGTTAAACTACTTGTGATGGGCCCGTCGGATGACACGATGGCGTAATATTTTCCCGCCAATCGAAGTGTTTTTCACAGTTTTGCACAACCTTAGGTGAGTTCTCCTCCTGGCTACAGTTTTACAACAGGCTGACAGCATGTTGTTTTCTGGATGTCTTCACCATCAATTCAGTCTACAGCTGCCATCTGGTGGCGTTACCGCAGTTCAGATCTTCCTTTATTTGTACCGTCTGATGGTGTTGTCTTGAGTAAATCAGATGAACAAATTCTTTTTTAAACGAATAAATGTAAATTGGAAGGAATTCAATTACAAAACTCTGGAATGTGACTCTGGTTTTATATTTGAATGAAGAGCATAACACTGCGATCTCTTGAACGAATTTCACAATATTTGGTACTGTGCATCTCATAGTCCTACAATTTTTTACTGTGCATCTCATAGTCCTACAATTTGTTACTGTGCATCTCATAGTCCTACAATTTGTTACTGTGCATCTCATAGTCCTACAATTTGTTACTGTGCATCTCATAGTCCTACAATTTGGTACTGTGCATCTCATAGTCCTACAATTTTTTACTGTGCATCTCATAGTCCTACAATTTGTTACTGTGCATCTCATAGTCCTACAATTTGGTACTGTGCATCTCATAGTCCTACAATTTGTTACTGTGCATCTCATAGTCCTACAATTTGGTACTGTGCATCTCATAGTCCTACAATTTTTTACTGTTCATCTCATAGTCCTACAATTT
>Ga0123354_10010320_pt1 | contig 14381 bp, 9 predicted proteins | sample TergutLab28metaG_2_FD_97872 | JGI IMG/M metagenome (GOLD analysis project Ga0123354, IMG submission 97872) | Labiotermes labralis P4 segment gut microbial communities from Petit-Saut dam, French Guiana - Lab288 P4 | ecosystem: Host-associated > Arthropoda: Insects > Digestive system > Gut ... | reverse complement strand
CGCCCGGAAATCATACAAAAGGGAACTTTTTAATTTCCCACCCCCCCCCCCCGGCCCTCTTAATAGAAGTACTGTAGTGTCTTCCACTACATCTGCGTACTTCTTATTCTCTCTCTTCCCATTACCTGCAATCTTCGCCTTTCTTAGGTTTAATAAGGTTTTGCTTACGAAAAAAAATTCCTCATTTGTAGATCTTTTTTTCGATGCACGTCCGATTTATGTAGTGTGTGAAGTGGGAAATGAATAGAAGACAAGCCTTCTGTATTAAATGTTGAAGCTCATGACAGTTACTCTCCACTAAATATCTACGTCCGAATACAGAATCTTTAACGAGCTTCGTACGTTGAAAGTATGATAAATTGTTACAGATTTCCGCAGTCATTTCCGTATCTGATTATTAATCACAATTATCAGTGTGTTGTGCATGCCTTCTAATTGTTTCAGCACATATGAACGTCGTAATACATTGTTAAAAAAACCAAACAATGCATACTCAAATGTAGTTGTTCTTTATGCACTCTTCTTCTTCTTCTTCTTCTTCTTCTCCTCCTCCTCCATCTTCTTCTTCTTCTTCTTCTTCTCCATCTTCTTCTTCTCCTTCTCCTTCTTCTTCTTCTTCTCTTTCTTCTTCTTCTTCTTCTTCTCCTCCTCCATCTTCTTCTCCTTCTCCTTCTCCTTCTTCTTCTTCTTCTTCTTCTTCTTCTTCTTCTCCTTCTCCATCTTCTTCTTCTTCTTCTCCATCTTCTTCTTCTTCTTCTTCTTGTCCATCTTCTTCTTCTTTTCCATCTTCTTCTTCTCCATCTTCTTCTTCTTCTCCATCTTCTTCTTCTTCTTCTTCTTCTTCTCCTCCTTCTTCTTCTTCTTCTTCTCCATCTCCTCCTCCTCAGCCCATTGTGGGCCTTGTCTTCCAATAAAAACTTCCTCCGTTCCCGGCGGCGCCTGGTCATTTCCTGCTTGCTTTAACTCCACTTATATTTATGCCGCAGTCGTGATTCAAAGCGTCCGTTCGGTTGTGAATCTGATTATACTGTTTGCTAAACAAACTTGTTTTTTATGGGATTGGGATGTCAACACAAGCTCATCCCCCAGCCTGAAGGACTAAGGGTTGTTTCCTTTTTCTGTGAATTAATTCTTGACGTGTACGGCCTGGAAGGCCCTGCCATAAGCTACGCGACCACCGGCGTAGCTCTTCAAATCCGTTATGTAATATTACTGAAGATAGAACTAATTGTGTAATTGCCTTGGCTTTATATTTGTGTCAAAATCCGAGTACATTTCATAACTTCGGGAAATGATGGATGAACCACTGAGCATATGTAACAACCTTGCATTTTCTGGCATTCTATAAAATGTAAGGTTATATACTAATGTACATTTACACGCGGGATTTAGTGTGAGCGATCTTATACTAACGTAAATTTATTACAATGATTAGTGAAGTGTAATTCGCGTGCACATTTTGAGTGCCAAGGAATGCATCGGTAGAAAGTATTTTGCGTCTCGATGGTACCTTTTTATTTTTTATTGTGTTATATGGCAGGCCAAAAATTACGTATGCTATGAGAGGCATAATACAGAACTGTGGATTGAAATAGCGAACAATACAGGGAAGAATAAGAATACGTTTTCCTTGCACATAGAGAGCGGACGGAAATGGATGTGGGCCCCGGGGAAAAAAAATTGTCGGGCCCTCCTGCAACGGCAGATCGGCTAAACTTTTTACACGGTAGTTGTCTTGATGTGCCAAAAAAACAAACATACCCTGCCTCGTACAAAATTAGATAAAACATGGGAGTAGAAAACTTTTATTCTTGAAGGCCATGTAAACAAATTTAAACAAAAATCTTAAATCAAAATTACATATATCAATTAAACAATTAACATTGCAGCAAATACTCACAAAGTACCACCTTGCAAATTGCAAATTTTTGCAAATTACTACCCCATTATAATGCAAAATATTTAAAAGTAACACACGCCAAATGCAATGTCCTTTGTTTTTCATTCAAATGTTAAGTACTTAAATTTTTGTAATTTTGACATGAGGTCTTATTTATTTTAAAACTAAGTGAAATGCAGGTTGTTTTAAAAGTACATTTTTAAAACACTCGATTCAGATATGTTGCATTTTCGTGAAATTTACTTTGTTATATTTGTATCTGTGAAGCTTTACGATCTCTTCTTCTCGCAAACAAAATCAGTAACTTCAGAAAAATTGCGTTTTGTTGCTAATTCTACCTGTAGTGACAGTAAACCTAAATCTGCCAACCGGTTTCGGGTTTCTGTGCACTTTAACACGCCACTTGTTCTAGAAAGGCAACTGAAAGACCATTCTGCTGGAGCCTCTGTTGCTGGTATGGTGCAGACGAGCCTTAAAGCAATAATTACACTTGCAAGAAGAATTCCAAGTATTGCTTTAGTTTTTTCAGAAGGTTTACTGGCGAAACCAAATTTTCTTGCATGTTTGATTGATGTACTGCCATAGGACATTAGCTCGTCGCAAATATTTTCGCTGATACGTTGTTCGTAAATACTTGGCAATTGTTTTGTCTTTTCTAGAATTTCTTCGTACTCTAAGGCGTGTAATTGCCATAAAAATGCTTATTGAAGAGATATGTTAACATTTCCGGCCCAAATAATGCTGTAATATTGCCGATAACAGTGTCAAAAACATTAAATACATTGAACTTGAATTTATCTTCCATAATTCAGTTTAAGAATTCTTCACTTATTGTCAGTGTGTCGTATTTTCTTTTTTTTTATCATACTGTCGTAAACTCAGCCAAACCCCCTAAATTTTCAGCAACTAGCTTGCTTTCATTTAAGATGGACTGCCAGATAATTATGATTTTTTTAAAATTATGCAGAAGACTGAAAAGATTTTCAAGTTCTACATCGATTGAGTCTTTCGTGTTTGTAAAACAATGCTTATATAATTCATTGCTGGAACATATGCAACATAATCGGGGCCCGGTCGCCGGTTATTTGTACTAGCTCCCCCCCTTCCCCTTCCACCTTCCCACACTATCGTCGGCACTGTGGACATGTAATGAGGAACAGCAAGACAAAACGCGCTCTAAAAAGTGCAAACTGTTTGAAATATAAAAACAAATTACGGATTATTTTTCATGCAAGTTTATTTTACAATTTCATAATAAATGAACAATATCTGTTTTGCCCTCCACCTAAATTGTATATTGGTAATTGTGTACTGTAAACAGTTGAAAGTTACGAAGCCCCAGGGTCTGTCACTCTTGAAATGAAGAGTGGCACTTTGTTGAAGTCATCCACGATTACATCGAGGAATGGATGGTCCACCCGGATGACCAGTGGACTTGGAGGATCTGGACGCACAGCATTAGCACGGACACCAATTACTGCTGAATAAGGATTAAGATATTTATGACTTATAGTTGCTAAAACACTCTAAAATAAGAGCCTACTTTGTGTCAGAATACATCTAAGTACTGTATAAAATTGGACTGTCCTCTTGTTCCTTCTCTACGATAAAATTCATCCATAGAATTAAAGCCGTTCTTTGAAATATGTTGTAAATTCAACACATTTAGCTATGTCTGAAATGAGATTATTACAAGATTATGGTGGATTCTAACTCCAGTACAATACCTATGTCGCGAAAATACAGCGTTGTACTTGTGTGTGAGTGTGTGTGTGTGTGTGTGTGTGTACTGCGCACGGTCTCTAGGGTGATAGTAATGGCATTATGCGCACCTATAGATGTCTGTATTCAAATATATATATATATATATATGATTTACAGAGACATCGGAATACAAACAGAAGCAGAACGAACATCACAGCAACAAGACTGAAACATGAACTGTACGAGGAAAAAATGAAAATTTGAAAAAGGAGATGCATAAGAACGCAGTTTCTGTTATTGGTGTCAACGAAGAGCGGCGGAGGGGACAGAAAGTGCAAGACACTCTAGAAGAAAGCCTCGGTGCCATAGAATGTGCAAGTGGGTATGCTGAAGTTCACTGGAATAATATAAAGGAAAGTGTGTTGGATACTGTGGGTGATTTGGTTGGGATGGTGGAGGGGTGAGCAAGAAATCAATGTATTACACAAGAAATGATCAGTACAACTGATGATCGAAGGGAGTAGAATAATGTAAACAATGCAAAAAGAAGGAAGAAGTGCAGAAGAATGGAGACGAATTGAGAAGAGCTACAGAAGAGGCCAAGAAAGAGTAACGTGAAAGCATATGTAACGAGATCATGGACTTTCAAAGAAAGGGATGTTATTACTTAATGTACATGAGAGCAAAGGAACTAGACTGGGAAGAAAATTATTGGATTTAAAAGAGTGGTATCAAGCACTGTTTCAGGAAATATAATAGTCATGAAAATATCGAAGAATTATATTACAGAGCTCTAAGATCAACCTAATCGACAAGAAAACCTAGAAGTCGACACCAGAAAAGGAAGAAGCTGCGGAGGAGAAATGTCCTTACATCTTCCTCCGTGAAGTGGAAAACTATTAAGGAGGCTCCAGGCTCCAGGAGATGATGCGGTACCTGGGGACGTACTTGGGAGATGATGGTCTGAGAACAGTGACTCAACTGATAGACAAGTTACATGAACCTGGAGAGTGGCCCAAGGATTTCACTGATTACATTGATTATCTTGAAGGAGGGCAGATCATCAGTCGCAAGGTTCTTTAAAGACAGACCAACATAAAAAGATATTGATGTATGCTTTTAGGGACGTTTTAAAAATAGGCGAAAAGCGACTATTACTTCTGTCTCTCTGCATGGAACAACACGACTCTCATTGAAGGATTTTAATAAATTTTGATATTTCGGGATTTCTCGAACGTCTGTTGAGAACGTTAAATTTCCATTAAAATCTGACAAGAATAAAGAGTACTTTACATGAAGACCTATGTACATTTATGATAATATCTCGCTGAATTCTTTTTAAAATGAGGAATTTTTCGGACATATTTATAGAGAAAATCTTTTTACGTTCAATAACGTTTTTGAAATAATGTGGAAAAATATGGTAGAGTCAAACAGGTCAAATATAACTATATAATGCGAAGCAGAAAATATGTAGTCTTCATGCTGAATAACTAAGGCAAGAATGCAGACACACACACATAATATTTAATTCTCATTCCTTCATAATTGATTAATTCCGTCCAATTTCGTAAAATGTTGCACGGTAACACGTACAAAAACCGAGCAGCTACTTAACTACTTATCTGTCATTACGATCTGTGTAGCCAAATTGTACGTCTAAAGAAGACCATGAGCAAACGAACATTGTTTTGTTTCAGTGCGCCATCGGGCACTTGAACTGAAGACGTATGTAGGTTCCATTGTTGCCGGCGACATACATTTGCCGTAAAAGCATCGTTGTGTAACACTCAGTATTTTTATATAGGTCTAGTTGCCGGTGGCATGTAGCTCAGCTACACATACATAATACATTGTTGTGTTTCCACTACAACAGTGCGTACGGGAACGCGCCACAGTGTTACGTTACACGTACATTGCCTATCTTGTTGTATAGACCAAGTCGGGCCCAGACCGCCTCATTGTTAAGGTTTTTAAATCACACACAATTACACACAGACACACACACACACAGACAGACACACACATACACACAAACACACACCCGCTAGACCTCCGCTGAACAAGTGATCAGCTCGTCGCAGAGACCACTATCTACACTACACACAATAAACACAACAGATAAAAGGCTATGTTGCCAGGGGGATTCGAACTCTGTATCACAGCCATGAAGCACAACAGACGTAGGATTTATACCTCACGGCAAGAGGATCGGCTTTTTCCCAAGGTATTCTTCCAATTCTGCATGACCGTGACGGTACACTTACTGTGTAACTGAAACACGTACAGGGTCAGTTGCCCATGTGCCAAAAAGAAATGTTAATTTTAAGACAGCTTATGAAGCACTCTGGCTACTTGTTTCGGTATTAATCATCTTTATATTTTGGATAAATCAGTACATTTTTAGGGTCTGTTGATTATAACAGAAGGTGTCCCACGAACGTGTGAAGCAAAATGGTGCGCACTTATGTAGAATACGTAGTTGTGCCAACTGATCCTGTGGTTATGTTCTTTCAATTACATCTCATCGGGGTGCCTCTGTTAAACTTCGTGTAATACAGGAATCGGAAATGAAGTTGCTTCCAATTGGAGAATTTCAGTGGCCGCTTACGTGTAATGATATTTGCTCCTGAAACTTAATTTTCGATTGTCGCGCTAATTAATTATAAAGAAGCTAGGATGTAATTCTTTTTTTCCTCCTATGGCGCAACAACCTCTAATGGGCCAGGACCTCCTAATTATCGAGGCTTCACAAAAACACTCAGACACGCCACCTTCGGTAGGACTCCACTGGACGAGTGATCAACCCGATACAGAAATCTCTACCTGACAACACACAACATTCACAAGAGACAGACATCCATGCCACCAGCGGGATACGAACCCACAATCTCAGCAAGCGAGCGGCCCCAGACTCACGCCTTAGACAGCGCGGCCACCGAGATCAGCAGGATATTGTATGTAACGTTTTCTATGAAAGTTAGAAGCTAAAGAATATTTAATTTGTTTAACATCCCGTGCGCCATTCTGTAAATAGGAACGCATGCTGCTGTTCGGCATGCCTTTGCGATAGGTTTCCCTCGGTACGCGCGTGTGGTAGTTCTAGATAAAGCACACAACAATACCTGTAGCTGCAGCGGCTGTTGCTCCTTCCTCAGCCACTTCGATCTCTGCCTTCTGGACCACACTGGAAACGTACAAGTTCTCCTGTGAGATCCCACTCAGATTTGCTCGATCAGTGAAGACGTCTGTCAGACCAAGCTGAGAAGCAAAAGCGCATCATACTGAAATTCGTGCCTTGCTTTGCTAACAATTACGTTGTGTCGAATATTTGTTTTATTGATTGCGGCCAGTAAATGAGCGGTGCTCAGTTCACCGTTCTGAACAAGAATTTTTACCCACATCTAGAACAGTTCAAGTGTCATCCTTTAGTTATCGACAGTAATAGGGCGCCAAGATAGCTCAGTCAGTGTGGGGACGTCCGAGGAATCGTTTTTGGATTTCCATCAGAGGCAAGAGATCTGTCTCTTCTACAGAACGTCCAGAGAGGCTGTGAGGCCCATCCAGCCTTCTATTCAATGGATGCCAGGGGATCCTTCTCAGAGTTAAAGCAGTCGGGCTGTGAAGCTGTACTTCCACCGCGCCATGTTCTTTATTGACATGCACTGGCACAGATTTCCTTCATAATTAACCTGTAGTAAAGCATCCAGAGGCTGACGCTGACCATCTAGATTCTTGTAGTGACCCGGTCTAGAATGCAATGGATTTTTTTTCTCCTTTTCTCTAAACACCTTCACAGCATGGCGCGTAGACTTTTTTACTTTACGCTTATTCATGTTAATTCATATTGCCTTCCTGAAAGTATATGTGTTTATGTTTGTAATCAGTGACAAGAAGAAACGTAGTGTTTTCAGCACGTGTAGGTGTCAGACTGGAGCGGTGTGTTTTTGTCTGATGGGATTCTTCTGGCTTTTGACACCATGTAAGATCATAATTTGATGACGACTTTTCGGAAAAAGGCGCTGCTTCTATTTCAGGGTAAAGGAACAAGCTCTAAGTCTTGTCCTCTTTCCGTGGTTCTGATTGGCCACCTTCCTTACAATCTGCTTGTCTGTGCGCGAAGTGCATGTCAGTGTATTGGTTGTGGAAGAACATAATAGGCATTTCTGCGACACCACACGATTAACTGTAAAAGACAGCTGTTGAGTAGCATGAACGGGACTACACATTGCTTGGCTTGTCTATCTGCTCAGGACGGACCTGTGCAGTATACGGACAACATCACGTTAAACGGGTACAGCACGTGTAATCGCAAGACAATCACATTTTTTTTCGCACCGTTTTCTACGTAACCGTTCAAATCCGGGTAGAGATGTTCGGTTAATCTACGTCATTTAAAGTTAGGATTATTTCCCCCGAAGTGTGGCAGATCACTCATGATACATCCTGTATAATCGTCCCATTTTTCCCGTCCAGCCACTTAAGAGTCTGCCTGGACGTAATTCCGTCACCCTGAAGATGGAAACAGCACATTTCTTCAAGAAATTCGTAAAAATTTACCATTCTTCACGGTGACAATACCAATGCCACCATCATCTGATTACCAGTGCCTGTTAGTAAATATTTATTATAATTTAAACCGAAACTACGTTTTGATGATACAAAAATGGGAACTTAAAATTATGCATAAATCAAGTGGGACACGAAAAGGAATAATTACACCATAACCTGTTAAAACCTCTTAACTAAATCTGAAGACGAAACTTTAGTTCGTCTTACACTGAATACCTTTTCCAGTGTTATGACAAGTTCCAAACTTGTCTCCAACTTGAATTTTGGTAGAGACAGCAGGACATCACCGGAGTAACCACTTCTTTTCGGGTTATGGATTATGTCAGATAACTCCGACCCAGTTAAACTGTTCGCCACATTGCCCGCACCATTGTAATCGTCTGGCAGGATTATCAGCAGGTAAAATCTGTCACCCTGAAGAGAACATAAATTATTTGGTCAGTCTCAGATTAAAAAAAACATTTCATATGCAAAAATTATCTAAAATCGAGTTGAGAGCCTTGCTTTTCAATAGCTGGGCCTCTAATATTATTAGTTGTGTTATTTCTTGTATATGTTAAAGCAGAAATAACTAACTTCAGCACCAAATACCGGGAAAAGCTAATCACACATCCCAACGAACTCATACCCGTCCTACTAGAAGAAGAAGGACCAAGAAGATTAAAAGTCTCAAACCAAATGAACTAACCACAGGGTTCTCATAAGTACCGTACACAGGTACGAGAATATCTGATGTGAGGATATTCAATGGAATATTACTCCACAGGTCATGCGATATCAGCCTAGGATATAAGGTTAAGTGTACTTAGAGTCTGTAATTGACTGGTGGTGCAATAAAGGAGACAAAAAAATTCTTGTATAGGCCTGGGCAGGTCCTGTAAGCTGCTGCGATTGGAACAAAAATAGTGAAATAATCGGCATTTAATGCATAAATGTGGCTGTGTTTTCGTAGTTTTGTAGCCTTGGACTATGCTAAACTATCCACCAGGACCATTCAACCAGTGCCAGTAAAGGAAATGTCTGCAAAAATGTAAGGGTTTCTTAGAGGCGCGCAGTCGACGTATGAGGAAATTCTTCGATGGTTGGTTGTCTCACAGTAACCATAAATAAGCCACATAATGATGTCATAACGGAGCCTCAATAGCGTAGTCAGTAGATTAAAAAACTACATGCTGGAAGGTCCGGGGTTCGAAATTCTGAATGGACATGCAATTTTTTGTTTTTCAAACCCGTCCTTACTCTTTCTGGAATCTACCCTGACTTCAGTTTAGTGGATACCGGAGTTATTTCTCCGGGATAAAGCGGCCGTGGCATGAAGTTTACCACTCACCTGCATCTAGTTCCGATGTTAAGATTGAGTGGAGCTATACTTCTACTTCCTCCCCCCCCACCCGGGCCTTCATGACGGTGAGAGGAACAAATTTACCTTTTACCTTTTTTTGACATTATGGCGGCAGAACAAGAATTCTCATCACCTTTAAAGCCGAAGCCCCCCACTGATCCCGAATTAGCTTTAGTTCCACCCATTTCCTGTTTATCCACCTCAATAATGTTCTCCATTCTGCTTCTTTGTGCCATCCAAATACCAAATTGTGGGTTTACCATCCCGTTGTGCTAAAGTAACAATCCTTATTATGTACAATGAAGAAGACACAGACATAGAACTAATACTCAATCAGTTCTACAACGCGATGCCAACGATGCAATTCTCCATAAAAAAAGAAACCAACAACAGCATTAGTTTTCTAGACATTACAATCCATAAGAACCATGATAGCCTCTCCTTCAGTGTATACAGAAAGCCGACTACCACAGATACAATAATTCCCAAGGACTCATGCCATCCAATAGAACATAAACAAGCAGATATAAGATATTTGGTCAACAGAAAGAACAATTATCACCTTGACAAAGCAGCCAAAGAACAGGAACACGGAACAATACGACAGATTCTTGGGAATAACAAGTACAACCCATCACATATAGATGACAAGAGTGACAAACAGACAGAACGACATGGCACACCTGATCCGAAAGACAATAAGGATTCACACAGATGGGCAAATTCACATATGTAGGTAATGAAACCAAATTCATTGCGAAACTCTTCAAAACCTCCCCATCAAGATTACCTTCACAACCAGTAACTCCATCGGAAGATTACTTAGTCAGAAACCCAACCATAACTCCAACAGTGCCCTAGATAACAGCGGCATCTACAGGTTAATATGCCCAGATTGCCAGATGAAATATGTCGGACAGGCCGGACGCTCTTTCCGGACTAGGTTTCAAGAACATTATCGCGATTTCAAACACAACAACGCCAAGTCAAAGTTCGCTACCCACTTGCTGGAAAACGAACACTTAAAGGGAAAAGTTAACGACATTATGGAAATACTACACATCACCAAAAAAGGCCGTACAATGGACACCATAGAAAGATACCACATTTACAAAGAAACCAAAAACGGGACCCAAATTAACGACAAGAATACAGTGAAACACAATAGAATTTATGAAAATATATTACAAGGAGAGGCCGACAGAATGCGCTTGCGCAACAGACCCAATACTGGTCAAACATAGCAGCCACTAGCCGCAGTACACAGTGAACATCCATCCAAGATCGACACACGGACAGTCTGATAGCAGAATTCAAGACAAAATACGCCACCGGACAACGCACTTCACCGTCCACCGTCAGTTCTTAAACACGACCGCATCAATCAACCTCACTTCCTGGAAGTTCCACACGTCAACGTCAAAAAAGACGTCTCACCAGCACTGATCTCTTCACTCGACAACATAAGAAGCCGCCTCTTATCACACTCCACTCAAGATCTGGAACAGCGCACCCACACCGTTACTCGCTAGAATAAGCACCACAGAGCACCGCGTTCAACCGACGGACGTCTGATGACATCGAACATCCATCTCACAAGGACGTCACATCACCCAAACAGTGAGTTCGAGCTCCCTACAAACGAGGGCTCACACCATCCATATACGATAAAAGGCCTCTGCTACATCGTGAGGTCCCCAATCCACGATAATCACAGCACTTCCATAAGGTACATTAAGACCGGTCACATGTATACAACACTGATCCACGTGTTCACCACGGATATGTGTTCTTCACCTGTATTTTAACTATATTTAACATATATTTCACAACTCACTTACTGTAATACCACGGGATCCCGTAGGTAACCACTTCAGAAGTACCTTGTACGATTCAAAAATTTTATAAGCCTGAGGATGACCCCAAGGGTTTGAAACGTGTAGCTACTTTAATTGTATATAACTTAACTTTACATCACATTGTTGTGTAGGACGGACAATAAACAACATCGTCCAAATAGCGTTTAGAAAGAGTTTCCGGTAACAAATTCTATATGCATTGCTCGTGACGCCCGTCCTAGCCACTTACTCTTATGGCCCCTCTACCGATTCTTGACCACCCGTCTAAACCGCGAAGTTCCTCATTACCTGAGTCATCCTAAATGCTCACGCTGTGACGACTTTCATATATTTTCCCTGTGTAAGTTGACTTAAAACTGTACAATTCTATTACTGTTCCCTCAGATTTAAGAAAGCCATTATTATCCGTAGCAATAGAAAAATAACAGTTGTTTTGCGTGTCCTGATCTTCATCACTCTGGAATTTAGATGAAACGATCAAGATGGTTACATTTTTAAACGGGAATAGTAACAACCATAACTTATGTTCGGTGTTGAGTAGAAAATATTCACCAAATGTGACCACATGGCTTAACTTGTTAAAGCATGGCGGCACTGTTATTTGTACGTACGTATTATTACGTCGTGAACTACGTCACTACAAGCACAATCTAACCTATAACCAACCGCTAATTGTTGACGAACTTGTTGAAGTTGATAGTGCTGTCTACAAGTACATCTCTTTTTCAGAGTCGGCCACCATTGCCGTTGTTATGAAAGGACTGCGGGATTGGAGCCCGTTGTTTAGGTCCTGGCAAGGATCAGTAAGGTCGCGAGGTCTTCTCAGGGAATAAAGTTGTGCAGTCAGCAGTGTTGACGATGAATGAGATAAAACCCGCAGAGCATGTACATAGACTGGGCCACTGTACTACAGTCACTTGGTTAAGGTGGCAATAAGTATGTTTTCATAGACTGCAAGCCAGCACAGTCTGACTTTGTGCACAGAAGTTATAGCGGATCACCGACTGGCACCGACGCAGATATCACACCCGAGCAGTTAAGCCTGAAGTTAGAAGTGAAAAACATGTTTTAGGTCGTTCCGGTGCTAGTGGTCCTTACAGTTTCTTAAAAAATGTGATGATTGTTAATTGGTCAGTCAACAGTGATATGCCGTCTGGAGCGAACAACCAGTTGCTATTGGCTGACCAAAGACAGAGGGCGAAGTTGGTAGTGGATGACAGTGAAGCCAAGACATCTACATGTGACTGATGTATGCAGCCATCACAGTGAAAAAATGAGCACTGTTTAGCTACCATCGACAATTTGAAACTAACGGCCCTTAGCTCCCCAACACTTTTCATTTTTGTTGGGACAGTCTGAATTCTAGCAGCTAGAAGAGAAGAAAGTCAGAACAAAACTTGGTCTCCAATCTTTCAATTCTCGTTTGACCGTGATCTTACGTGCCAAGCTGTCTTGAACATCCAACCAGAATGGTGTTGACTCCGTCCGAAGGAAGCGAGCTCGGACATTTCCCACGGACTTAAACCATTCAAACTAGCGACCTATATCTCGTTTCTGGTGACGGCAGGTCACACTTAATGTGCGACAAAGTACATCAAATTTAATTACTGGAATTTGCACAATAATTATTTCCACATGTACTGAGTTTCTACGTCTAAGTTTTTATAGGAAATGTACTCGAATGCCACCGATAACACAGACCTATCTACCATATGAAATGCTTTCCCGGAAGATAAATGTACCCTACGGAACGAGTGAAGACACTTTTATTTCTTTCGGTTCATATGCGTTTATTTGATGAACTTCTGGGCCGCAGCAGGTCCCCTACTCAAAAGACACAGGGGGCTCTTTCACAGACGGTATAACGGCCGGGCAGCAGGATTGATCTGTGGTCCCCTTCTCGTTCTGAGGTTAAGCCAATCAGAACTACAACTTCACTCTCCCAAATTCCCTCATGGCATGCACAGGGCAAAATAACCTTTACTTATATAGATTTTTTTTAAGTGATTCTGAAAAGAAAATAAATTTAAAAGAATATAATTATTTCTTCTCCTACTTTCGCTACCGTGCATTGATTAAAGAAGTGGGGCGTCCTCATTCCCGTATAGAGTTAGTCTGTTATTACATTAGTTGAATTTCGAATTTCAGATATTCCTAAGATACCTTCATTGCAACAAAGAACAAACATGGGTTTCTGAAAGCCATTTTTAATTTGAGAAGGGAAATGCTTCAATAAAACTAAAATAACCTTAAAGACCAAAACAATCGCGAGAGTATTACATTGCCTTAAATAACTGATCTGAAGTTCGAAGCCCGAAAACCCGTCGTTGTGGTGTTATTTGTGCTAGATGTGTTAAGCATTTGACTTGGTAGCGAGGGAGTGGCTTGCCCTTCATGTTGAATGCAATCAAAAGTGGAATTACATTAAAATCTTTACGAAGTCTGTACAAAGAACAGATATTACCGAAGTATAACACCAGGCAGTTCATCATCGCGGGAATCGAGTTCGAATTATGTCTTCACAGAGAGTAAGCGACATGTTTCGATAAGTAATTCTATGTGGAAATAAATACGCTAGGGGAGAAGTGGTCAAACTTCTGATTATCCAGGTCATATTGCAAAGACTTACGGTATCAGGCCAACAATTAAGTATAAAACCTATCTCCCGCCCCATCCCCCTTGCGATTAATTTTCCACTGCCTGTTTTTCACCAATTCACCAGTGGACTATCAATTTTACTTACAGTAAACTTCCTCAGGAATTGATTTCAAACGAAACTGTAACTTTAAATTTTATTTTTTATTCATACAGCACTGATGATACCCTATGTTGTTCGCAGCACTTATAATCAAATGTTAAGTCTGTGTCTAGGAAGTGTGTCATCCCCTTTGTGTGTGTGAAAACTTGGAAAATTGTATGTAGTCAAACACAACTGTGTCACATGATGTGTATTTAATGACTATATAATGGACAACTACATGTTTCGGCCTGTACTGGCCATCTT
>Ga0123354_10010319_pt1 | contig 14382 bp, 14 predicted proteins | sample TergutLab28metaG_2_FD_97872 | JGI IMG/M metagenome (GOLD analysis project Ga0123354, IMG submission 97872) | Labiotermes labralis P4 segment gut microbial communities from Petit-Saut dam, French Guiana - Lab288 P4 | ecosystem: Host-associated > Arthropoda: Insects > Digestive system > Gut ... | reverse complement strand
ACACAACATGACATGCTGCCACAACACCATGTTTACAGAAACGAATTAAATTGCGAATGTTATAATATAACTTTAGCAAGGAGAAACATAGCTCCCTGATGATGATCTAAAAAAGATCGAAACTTGTTGGAGTGATTTTAAATGCTTTTATGTAGAATTTATGTACGTGCAGTTGTTGGTTAGTAATTGAAGTGACCCTGTCTATGTTATTTACAAAACCATATTTGCTTATGTACTCTAACGATATACTGTGAGATGAACGTACATATGTTACAGTTCTTTGTACTGAACTTGTTTGTCTGCGTCAAGTGACAACACACACATGTTGATACTTACTTCAGCTCCAAATGCTTTCTTCAAAACCATCATTTCATACAAGACGCAGCCCAGTGCCCAGATGTCAGTCCTCTTGTCATACGGCTGACCTTCGCAGAGTTCCGGTGCCAGGTAGCTCGGAGTTCCAAACACGGACAAAAGTTGTGTCTGCCTGCTGCATGTGACAACAGTAATTACTATATCACTGTTTTGTGTGGAAATGAAATTCGATTGTTTGAGATGTCAGCGAAGGAAGGTGCGGTGGGCGGGGTTTGTAGCACGCATGGGGGAGAAAAGTGCGTACAGGGTTTTTGTGGGGAAACTTGAAGGAAAGACACCACATAGAAGATGGGAGCATAATATTATAATGGATCATAAAGCAGTAGGATAGGAAGGTACGGAATAGATTAAAGTGACTGAAGACTGGGAAGAAATAGCGGGCTCCTGTGAGCAGTAGGGAACCTGCAGTTTTGCTGATATGCAAGGAATTTCTTAACTAGCTCTCCGGGCTTCGGTGTTGGGAGTTTGTGTAGAAGATATCACTTGACAGGGTGAAATGGAGTGTGGAATGAAACAGTGGGGAATAAGTGTATGATACTGTATCTCTGATAAGAAACCTGGAAAAACAGAGCTATAAGATGGTGTGGTGATGTGAGATGAATGGAGGAGGCAGTGTTGTGGATGTAACAGGGAGGGTGGTGAGCGGAAAACGTATCAAGTCCATTGTGGAGGATTGAGACTGGGGCAGCAGATTACTGTGGAAATGAAAAATATCGGTACTGTTCAAGGATGTGGGCGACAGTGGAAATGTGTGTTAAATATGGTGCCATGTGAGGATGTGGGCAACAGTGGAAATGTATGCTAAATACAGCGGCTGAAGCTGCGTAAATGAGTCGGGTGTCATTAAATGTACACCGCACAGAATTCTTATGTGTTACGGATCTGAGTTTTTTTTTTTCCCCACGAAGTGTGTCAGAGTTGCTGCCATTTGCTAAGATTATGTGGAATTGGTGAGAGGTGAAGGAAATATGAATGTGGGACTCTGTGGAATGATGCTGACAGGGGAACGGAAGTATCTGGAGAAAAGCCTGTCCTAGTGCCACTTTGTCCACCATGAATTGCATGTGGACTGCTGTTGGATTGAACTGGAGCCTCAGGGGTGAGTGGCCAACTTCAACCATCTGAGCCTAGGCCACTGCCGATAGGTTGTTCTTGTTTGTGCCCAAATATTGGGAGGTGGGTTCGTTTAGAGAGTTGTTGTGAACTGTATTGTGTGCTGCAGGTGGATGTTGTGGCCTGATAGGAACCGACTGCAATGTTCAGTGAAGTGCCTACAGCACAAAATGAGTTGAGTGTTTTAAACAGAGCAGCAGCTTGATGACAGACAGAAGCTGTCAATTATGCCTTCATTTTGTATACCTATCCAAGGAGTTTCATATATAGGTTACAGAAGAATGTTACGAGGCAAGTTGTGTTGTGGGGCTGTGTTGTCATGTAGGTGGCTGTGTACCGGTCTGAATAGTATTGTAGGTGGCTGACTGTGTACCGGTCTGAATAGTATTGTAGGTGGCTGACCATGTACCGGTCTGAATAGTATTGCAGGTGGCTGACCGTGTACCAGTCTGAATAATATTGTAGGTGGCTGACCGTGTACTGGTCTGAATAGTATCCTAGGTGGCTGACCACATACCGGTCTGAATAGTATTGTAGGTGGCTGACCATGTACTGGTCTGCATAGTATTGTAGGTGGCTGACCATGTACTGGTCTGCATAGTATTGTAGGTGGCTGACCACGTACCGGTCTGAATAGTATTGTAGGTGGCTGACCATGTACCAGTCTGAATAGTATTGTAGGTGGCTGACCATGTACCAGTCTGCATAGTATTGTAGGTGGCTAACCATGTACCGATCTGCATTGTATCATGTTTCAGATGACTTCAGTCTTTTTCAGCACTGCCAAGAAAACCTCAGACTTCATGTAATTTCTCTTTTCATCCACTTCTGTTTGTTTGTTTGTTTATGTTATTTAATGCTTTAATTATTGTAATTAATATTGTTCCTTACTAACATGGTCTTACAATTATACAGGCTTTACAGAATGATATAAATGGGTACCAGGTCTTTCCCAGGGGTAAAGTGCAGCCGGGGCGTGCTGCTGATCACTCACACCCTTCTAGTGCCGCAGTCATGGAAGAGTAGAGCTATACCTCTACCCACCCTCTGGACCACACCGGTCCTGTAACAGGATCACTTTTACATAATGATAAGGATCACTATTATTGAATTAATAAACGTCTGTGGCTGCTGGACTTCCTTATATTTTCGCTATTGTTGTCATAATCTGCCTACCTTTCAACTGTTTTCGAGATACCAAAGTCAGCTATCTTGACCACAATTTCTGTCCCTGCTGGTTTCAGAAGTATGTTCGAAGGCTTTATGTCTCGGTGCAAGACCCCCAGCCGATGGATGTAATGTAATCCGAGCACCACCTGGCTGAACAGGTACACAACTTCCTGAAATTCACAACACCTTGCTATTGACATTGTATGGTTTCTTGCACAGAGCAGGGTTCAGGTTCAGGTTCACTTGGAATGGATCTGTTCAGGATGGAAGGCAGAAATTGCTGCTCGGACTGTATTCGGTATTTGATCAACATGATGCAGCCATACTTTGCTAAATGTGGTTTTCTAGTATCCGTAGTTTTTCGTGTGAATCAAAAGGATTATCAATTCCTGTATTTGGTTGCTATTTGTAAATGTACTGAAAAAAAGAGGATTTTTTACTCCTGGGATGTGCCACTGTGCTGCTTGACGAGTGTTTACTGACGTCCATAAGGACTGTGGTGTCTCCGTCTTTAGGGTCAGCCAGTCCGTGAAGTATAGTCAGTGCAGGTGACTGGGACAATGTAATGTTATCAGTAGCCATATTGAAACTTGTTATTCTTTACAGTGTCCCTGTGTTTAGTGAAGTAGAAGGTACACAGCTGTGATACCATACTAGTGGCTACACTTCCCTTTACCCCCAATGTTCTGTTGTACCACAGATCTTGCAAACTTCAGTCTTATCAACCACATTTCCTTTCCAGGAATGTAACACATGTGGTTGGCAACAGACAGGCATATTTCATGTATGTTTGATTTAGTGTCATTTAAGTCAGAATGGCCATCATGCAGCAAACCTTTTAACACACAGAGTGTGACTGCACTTAGTACAAGAATCTGAATTGAGTGCTGTACTTCTGAGCACTGAACATCTGTGGTCACACTTCAGCAGTTGAAGGATGTACTGGAGCACTGTAAACTGTGCAGTTAATGCTTATCCTGCTAATGTGGAGAATATGGTGAGCTCCTAATAATGCCAGCAGATGGCAGGTGGGATGTAACTCGGTGTTTAAAGGGTTAAAGGAACTATTACAAAACATTGTGGATTAAAAAAAACAAAGTTTTCATAATTTTACTTAATAATATTTTTTTTTGTGTACATGAATGTTGCTTTAATGCAATATCACATCACTTTTAAATTTAACTGGACTGGGAAACACCAATATTGTTAGGATAGGTTAAGTTAGGTTAGGATAGGTTAGGTTATAAATGTATTGGTCTGACAAGACACTTAGGTTTTGTGAACTGCTACAGAATGGTATTAATGTTAATCACTAAGACTGCAATTTAACATTTCTACAGTGAAATCTAAAGGCGGTGCAGCGACAGGAATGACTGCGGTTTTGATACGCGTAACCGCTGTTGGGACCGCTAGTCTGATCACAGTGTTATGGCATCTGTACGTGCTTATGGCCCAGTACATGAGGCGGGGGGTGTAGGGTGGGTGGACAGATGGGAGCAGAACGAACGTGCCTACCCCAGTGCCCTTTCTAAGAATACATGTTGTATTACTTCTGTACCTCATTTATTGAGCCAAAATCTCATGGTAATGGAAGTACTGAATATTCATCATGGATTACTCTGTGGTTTCCTGTCTCTATTACAGCCGTAACACAGTGCCAGTATCCTGTGAAGATCAGTGTTTTTGCCCACTTATCAGCAGGCAACACAGAATACTCTGTACGGCAGCTTGTAACCGACTAATGCTACGTCCTGCCAGTACCTCTTGCGGCTGATTCAAAGTACAGCGACTTGGAAACAGTCTCTTTGCTCAGTCCAAGAGATTGCAGTCAGCCTCTGCTGTCACTCGGTATCAGATATCCCAACAACTGCTATACTTACAGCCTGTGTCAGCAGTTTGCCATCTCTGTTCTGCAGAAACCTATCTAGTGTGCCTCCTGTTGCATATTCCATAACAATGCACAGAACTCTACCAGTAATGAAGCATTCATATAGGTCAATTATGTTCGGGTGGTGGAAGCGAGACATCAGCACAGCCTCTCTATAAGCCATCTGGTAAGGAAAGAAACATACATGATAATTTGTTATTACGTATGTCATATGTGACACGATGCAACGAAGTTCTTTGTGGCTATAAATTGAACTGTTTAAGGATAGAATGAAAATGTTTTATAAGGCAGGCTAATCTTTGTTTCATTACGAAATCAAGGCATATTGAAAACTTAGTGATTTCCAACTTGTCCTCCTTTCTACATAATTCTCCTGTAATTGAGTGTAAACACATTTTAGTGCAATATGCAATGTTTCGGTCCAAGCAGACCTCGTAGCATTGTATGTGCCTTGCACTGAGACAGTATGGCTGTGTTTTGAGCTAACTGGGTTTATGGATTTGTATGTTTTGGAATAAGAACAGCATCCACAGATAGTAGGGAGGCACGCGGTGGCGTAGTTGGGTGAGGCGCTATGCTACAAACTGGAAGGTCACGGGTTCAATTCCCGATGATGTCATTGGAATTTTTCATTGACATAATCCTGCCGGCTGCACTATGGCCCTGGGGTCGACTCAGCCCCTAACAGAAGTGAGTACCAGGAATATTTCCTGGGGGTAAAGGTGGCTGGTGCGTAAGTCTGAGAACCTTACCACCTTCATGTGCTGATTGTTGTGAAATCTGGGAGCCTTAACCTCCTAAAACCCTCAGGGCCTATCCAGGCCTGTAATGTGATTGCTTTATCCACAGATAGTACATACAGTTGTCACAGGCAGACTGCTTCAAGTATGGAGCTGGCATAGCCCCTTTATATTGGCCAACCTGTTGTGTCACAAAATGATTTCAGAAAATGCATGTTGCACCAAACGCAACTTACTGATTGCATAATGCAGTGGCTACATATCAGGACCATCATGGATTTCAAGGAATTGTGAAGTAATATTTAACTGTACCTTGGTGCTCACTGTTCCAACATTTCCATTTTCAATTCTGAAAATAGTAATGGCCTACTGTCATCACTCATGAAACAACATCTTGACATCTTGTTATGACCCACATAATTCGTCAAGTTAAAAATTTCCTAATATCTAGACAGCTGGTGTACCAACACACCTTCTGTCAAAAGAGTGTGTTCAAAAAATAGTATGTTCACAAAATGGTGTGTTCACAAAATGGTGTATTCACAAAATGGTATGTTCACAAAATGGTGTGTTCACAAAATGGTATGTTCGCAAATGGTGTGTTCACAAAAAAAATTTCATATATATTTTTCCCAAAAACATAACATGCATAAATATTGGTCTGCTAGTCAAGATTTTTGTATCTCCTTTGAAATTGTGTATCAAAAGGTTATTATGAATTGCCGTATTATGGGTGGTGTATTGGAACGCTGGTGTGAAGACACCAATGCAGGTGATTATAAACCAAATTAACGTACACAAAACCTGATGTTTGAGCAGAAACTGCGCAAGTTGTGAAACAAAAACTTTGCAACTTTAATGTGAGATTAATTCATTATATCATGGCTTTTGATAGTTCGTGTCGTTGCGTTTAGCACCGAACCGTGATCTTCCATGCAGGACAGCAAAACACAACAGAAACAAGGAATATTTGATATTATTGCACCTAACAAACATTTGTATTTTTGTGTAGGTTTTTAAAAACTCGCATGACAAATAATAAACGTGACGTCAACGTAACAAAACTTAGCTTTGTACAAAAGACAAGGAATCTATAATAGTTGTTAATAAAGTGCAAATTAAAGTAATTATAAAGAGACAGAAAATGCAAAATTACTGAAGTGTATAGCATGGAACACTGTGTGCAAGAACGTGAGATCAGAACGTTTGGTTATGTCCTAAACCATTGTTGAACATACTGTGTAATTCTTAAGTATGGCTTCATAAGGACTGACAGACGTAGCCACCTCATAGTACAGTTCATACGCTGGGCTCGCCATGACATGGCTTTGTTTGAATTACAGCTCATCTGGTAGGGTGATAGGCTGAGATCTGCATGACTGAGTACCTGGGGTTCAAACTCTGGCAGGGGCAAGAGGTTTTTCTCTTTCCCAAAGCATCCAGATGGCCTTTAGGGGCCACCAAGGGATAAAGCAGTCATAGTGTGAAGCTGTTGTTACATATCCATTTGGTGCCTATTTTATGGAATGTGTTTAAGTGCTGTGTGCTTGCTCCATATACTTCGTGGTGGTGCTTAATCAGGCACAGGCACAGCTCTGTTCGACTGCCCTCAGTGCCTTACACTGCAAACACGTTCACAACGTGAAGTGCCGCCTGGTACGTATGTTGCAGTCTCGTGCATCATGTCATACCTTTTCTTCTTCCTCTGTCATGTTGTCCAGGGAGATTTTTTTGAAAACCACGAGCTTTCCGTCTCTTCGTTTATATAAATCGACAGTTCTGAAGAGAAAAAAAATTGCTATTTTTGTCACAAGTTCCCTTTTACAAAGTGAAATGTATACAACTTTTATCACCATTTTGCATTCTGTTCCACCGCCATTATCTGCATTTAGTCTCTCTCTGAGAGTGCCTGATCAAAATTTTGTTTGCTTTTCCATCCCCCTTTTTTGTTTAATTTCATTTCATTTTGTATTAGACCACAAGCCGTACCCCTTTACCTTGGGATACAGTTGCTTTCACAACTAATTTTTTGCGCACATTTCTTGGGAAGCCAGTTGGCACTTTCCTAGTCAAGAAACTTCCAAAATATTAAGCTCACGGTTCCGTGCATCGTAATTCAATATTAATAAAAATCCAACCAGATGCAACGGTATGCAGATATTTATTTACTGCAAAGTCACTCTACATGTTTCGGGTGTCACAGCACCCATTATCAGGAGTACTAAAAACTGTAACCACAGCCTCTGGTACAGGTCATAATATCGGTACAGCTACTTCCCTCCCGATCAGGCCACGTTGGAGGGAAGTAGCTGTACTGATATTATGACCTGTACTGGAGGCTGCAGTCATTTTTGTCTCAGATTTGTTGTGCACTTATCCTAGATATCCGGACTTGCCATAGTGTAGCTTAATTTCATTTTGTCCTTCTTGACATTTATGTTTTTAACAGTAAGGGAGTGTCAAACTGTAGCACGTATTTGCCAGTGTGTTTTGTTGTTTATCATTCATTTTGCTGTTTTATTGACTTCAGCTACAGACTCACTGTTCCAAAGCAAAGTGTATCACAGTTGTCATATTGGACAATCAAATTTTTGTTTTGAATTCTGATAACTGCTGTATTACCAAATGCCCGCACTCAAGGTGCGGTGTGATGGCGGTTGTATTTATGTCATGTTACTTTGGTTCTGCATGGACGAAATCACAGCATGAGGATTGATAATAGTACCTTCGAGTGGGTGGAAGAATGTAAATATTTGGGAACAACTTTAACAAATCAAAATTCTATTGTGAAAGAAATTAAGAGCAGACTGAGGTAAGGAAATGCTTGCTATCATTCGGTGCAGAATCTTTTGTCTTCCAGGTTGCTATCCAAAAATTTAAATATCAAAATATATAGAACTATAATTTTGCCTGTTGTTTTTTATGGGTGTGAAACTTGGTCGCTGACATTGTGGGAGAAAAGGAAGCTGAGGGTGTTTGAGAACATGGTGTTGAGGAGAATATTTGGACCTAGGAAGGACGAGGTAACGGGGGAATGGAGGATATTGCATAATGATGAGCTAAATTATTTGTACTCCTCGCCCAATATTGTGCAGGTGATAAAATCGAGAAGAATGAGATGGGCTGGGCATGTGGCATGTATGGGTGAGGAGTGGGGGGTGTATAGGTCCTTGGTGGGGAAACCGCAGGGAAAGAGACCACTGGGGAGACCTAGGCGTAGATGGGTGGATAATATTAGGATGGATCTCCAGGAGGTAGGATGTGGGTATATGGACTGGATTGGGCTGGCTCAGGATAGAGAAAGGTGGCGGATGCTTGTGAGTGCGGTAATAAACCGGGTTCCGTGAAATGCGGGGAATTTCTTGACTAGCTGCAAACCAGTTAGCTTCTCAAGAAGGACTCTGCACCATGGAGTAAGTAAGTAATTAAGTAACTTTGGTTCTGCATGGTGACCCACATTTGAGGGAAAAAAATGTTTTTCTGAGCTTCATGTGACGTAGAGTAGAGTACAGTAATACCTGGCTTGGAGCCCTTTAAGTCCCAATGCACCTAGGACTTAAAACAGGCCGTTTGTGCCCCAAACTCTGATGCCAAGTCATGGGAGCCCTGTTCCTTCACAGCAGTTTCAGATTTCCCCCAGACTTAGGCTCCTAACGTAATCTGGATCCAAAGGATAGGAGCCCACATTAATTTAATAAGAGGTGCTCCATTTCCAGGGCCCTCCTTCATCTGTCTCTCAAAATTCCCAGTAAAGGAACCCCTCCAACTTCCCCAACGGGGGCCTTTATGTGACATAGATTGGTCCGAAACAAAATCTCTTCAGTCACCTTTAGTTCAGACTCAAAATCCAAATCTCTACAGTTTGTTCAATGCTTTTGCACCTACAATATGCCTGTGCAACTATCTATGTGTGTTTACTATTTGTCAGTGTGTGATGCATGACAAGCGGACTTGGTCCGTCCATTTGGAATCTGTGTTTAATTACCCTGGCCTTTCTCAGTAATATATTCTAAGAGCCAAAATATGACAGTGAGAAAAGTAGGTTACAAATTAGAGAGCCCTTGTTCAAATCATGGTGAGATGTTTGGACCCCCCCCGCACAACACCAAAACATTTGTGGATTCATCCAGCTTCTATCTTGCAGGTTAGGTTACATTTTTTATATTTCAAAGATTTTTTTTTTTGAGATGTTTGAATGTCTTTGCAACCAGAGCAGCTGAGATGCCTTTCAACCTATCCACTTTGTCAGCACACGGCACACTGGAGGATAAAGTGAATGACGTATGAACATTGACTCTTGGCACACTGATGTATCAAGTATTACTTCCACAGCACTTCGCAGCATCATGTTCTACTGCTGAATGTGTGGTAACTAACTGTACCATTAATTCAGTGTCATGTTGTATGAATAATGTCATTATCTAATATGTGCCGTTCTGTTGTATACCGCAGATTTACCGTGGGACACAAAACGGTATGAAATTCACTGCATGCTCCTGTTAATACGTACAGTAGCAACAGTTGGTAAGATACATCAGTAAGCTGCAATTTCTTAATTTGAGTGTTATTGCTACTCTGAATGTTAAGTTGCTGTATTCTGATACTGATGAAGAGAGAGAGAGACCATATTGAATGGGTACTGGTGTTTGGGCACGATATTCCCCAAACACTTGGTGAGTGTACAGCTCATTCAAGAGATTCAGACTATGAAACACGCTGTGGGACGTGTACCTTGGAACATGTCCGCTGTGAGTCACTATAACCCTTTGGCCCTGGAACTGGATATTTAACTTTCACACACCATTTGTGTAAAGTGTGAATATTTTATGAACCCAAAAAAGGTAACATTAAGAAATACATGACATTTTATGCAGGAATAAACGGAGATGGTGCGAGAAAGTATTAAAAAAAATCATTAAATATATTTGTTGACTAAATATATAAAAAGCGTTCTCTGGAGAATGGCAGTACACCTGTCCTATATGTATGATGCATGGTGCCCAAAGGTTAATTCATTCACTGCCTCAACTGTTTCCCTGTGCTTCGTTGTAACACCAGTCTGTGTTCCACTGATTATTACAAACCTTGAGATACTAATTGAAAAAGTGGTAGGCACAGTGCCTACTCTTACAGATCATTTGAAATTCGGTCCTGTGGGAGGGGCTGTAGTGCGGTCAGTATAATGTGATTCCCGCAAGTGGCAATAAATTTTTCTCTGCCATATGTTCAGGCAATCAAACAAAACTTTAACATAGCATCAGAAACTTGGACACTAACAAAGAGAGAGAGAAAGCAACTGAACATTTTTGAAAGGAAAGTGTATAGAAGAATTTTAGGCCCAGTATATGACAATGAAAAAGAAAATTGGAAGATATTAACCAATAAAGAAATTTATGAAAGTGTTAAAAAACCTACTACAATATAGACAGTAAGGTTAAATAGATTATGTTGGTTTGGGCATGTACAGAGAATGGGAGAAAATAGAATTCCCAAAAGAGTATTATATATAAATTTGGGAACAACAAGATTGAGAGGTAGACTAAGAAATAGATGGCAAGATGAGGTGAGAGAGGATGGACGAACAGTTGGTGGAGAAGAGTGGCAGGAAAAAGTACATAACAGAGAGGAATGGAGAAGCTCCTGGGAATGGCAAGGAATTGTCGCATCCTGCAAATGCCAAAGGAATGACTGAAAGTGTTCAGGCAGGCTGTGGGGCCCATAGAGCTCCCTGTTCAGTGGGCACTGTGGGTTTATCCTGGGAATGAGTAATGAACAATACAGCCCAACTCTAGTGCTGAGGGAAAGAATAGGTGGAGTCATGTCTGCACTCCCCCCTGCTTTCCATGGCATGCACAGGGAAACACGTTTTTTTACACATCCCTGGACTGTTATTCAGATAACTGCACTGAGCACAGTAGTTTGTTCTGATGGATGCTGGTAGTTACGAAATTTCCAGCAGAATGTTCATGGGCCTGGCAGAGGTGTGCCAAAGGTGACTTACGGGGAAACAACAGTAGGTAGACAAGGGGAGCTTCATGCATGCTCATTGCAGCCATTCATTGGGACTGCTCTGAGGAGGGGGGGCTCAACATGCCAAATTTAATTTTAGTGTCTTAGTAAACTCTTATCTTACCTAAATAGTTGGCTATTCTGTGATCTGTAGTTGACTTTATCTTCAGATCATATTTCTTTGTAATACTAATGTGTGTACATAATATTATTTCATTCACTAATCATGGCAGGTTCATGTAGTAGCAGCCAGGATTTTTATGCTGAGATTTTTGTGTTTTTTTTAGGACTTGTATTTGTGTCAGAGAAGCAAAAAAAAAAAAGTTTGGATTGTGGTTACATTGGAACATGTAATCTGTTATCTGTGCTCAAGAAAGAGTGTGTAGAAATAACAGAATAATATAATCAAGCCTACATTTTTGTTTATATTCGCAGACTTGGTTTTATGGCGCTTTTTGTGACCCGAGAATTTGGAAAATGTCAATATGTGGCATTGAAGAAAACTGTACTTTTCTGCGGAGGTAATTGTCTGTTTTTGTAGTTGGTGGATCTGGTGAAGTTATTAGTGAACCCGAGTAGTAACATTGTAGAGGGATTTAAAATGTATGATTTTGTAGTTATATTGCTTGCACAAATAATAAACTTTAGTTAGCACGGAACGAATCGTACGGGTTTGAAGATCTACTTCATTTGAACACGCGACATCAAAGTTTGTATCTTAATTGGCAAGCATATTTTTGTATGGATGGTAGTATGCAGTAGAAATTAATCGAGTATTGTATTTTTGGATGCGAAGTTATTTTGACAAAGGCTGAAGAGGGGAATATCATCATAATGTTAATGAAGCATTCGCACCAATAATGAGGGCATGTCAAATTTTATTGTTTGAAGTTTGGCTGCCAGGTACGGGATTAGCCCCGATTGTAAAACTTAAAATAGAAACTAATCATTATATATTAATATGGAAACATTCAGCACATAACTCACCCGTAATTTCCCCTGGCTATTACACGGTAAAATTCATATGACTCCATTGTAATGTAGTAGAAGAAAATACAAAATCGTTACAAACGGTTGCAAGTCACTTCAGCAGTGAAGTACAGATATAGCGTGTCCACCGAAGTTTAGGAACTCCGCAACACATTCGTGGTTGATTGAAGACAGGTACTTCAGCGCTGTCCTGTGATATGTGAAGAGGACGACCTAACTACTACTATTATGTTACCGCGTACAGAAACGTGGTGGTAATGTTACGTAAGTTGTGTTGGTCGGCCTGTTTTGGTGATGGCAGCCGTACTTCGTGCTTGATTGAGTTTATTCGGACTGTTCGGGGGTTGGTTGTGTTTGGTGTGTCGGTAGATACCAGGATTTTTTTTTTGTGGGAAAGATCCGTAATAGTGTTAAATAATGGGGAATGGTTGGGCTTTGTACTCTGATCCGGAAGGAACTCCGCATCCGATGAAAGAACCATCATTTGATGCTCTGTATGGTTTTCCAAATGGCAGAAAGGAGAGAGGTAAAGTGGGCTGTAATTCCTGTCGTTTTGTTTCTGTAAAAGTTGAATAGACTACTTCTTAGGTATACTGAAGGTTGTATTCGGCACATGCACGTAGTGTCTGTTCCACGTACGTTTGTTTGTATGTGTACCCCTTCGTGCAAAATTTTGCCGTATTCAGAACCAACTTAATAGTGAGGTTAAGTGTTTTCTGGGTTGTGGAAAAAATAGTCCATTTTACCTGAAGACTAAGTCTTTTGAGATGTTAAAGTGTTTTGGAGCATCGTGGTGCATTCGACCTTCAGGATCAAGCATTTTTTTTCTTGGACTGCTTGACTCCGCAGATGAAGGCACTACGATCATTTGAAATGTTGGGAGCTGCTGGCCTAGTGACTGTGTCACTTCCTATAAAACTCGAATCTTCAGCCTCACTTCTCTCAGAACCTCAAATTCCGCACCATTTTGACTGTGTTGGTGGGTGACTTGCTACATTGTTTCTTGGGAGAATTTTGTGGCACCTTGGATGTGAGTCATGGCTGTTTAATATGATCTGTTACTTAAATGTTTCTAATGAAAAACATTGCATGGTTGGGTGCTGTATGAGATATATTTGATATATGCAACATTTTGAAAGTTTGCTGTTCTGCAATCATCATGCAAGGGTAATATTTGTCTTGTCTCATAGAGTGTAATATTGATGGTATGGTTACAGACAAATTGGGACAGTTTTAGAAGGAAGCAGTCATGGCATAATCAGGGTACATTCCCAGTATACTTGTGGAGGTGCTGTATACAGTAAGAGGACCGCAGTAGCACAGTGGTTAAGGTGCTGTGCTACAAATCGGAAGGTCGCTGGTTCGATCGCAGCTGGTGTCATTGGAATTTTTCATAGACATAATCCTTCTGATTGCACTATGGCCCTGGGGTCGACTCAGCCTGTAACAGATTTGAGTACCAGGAGCATTTCCTGGGGGTAAAGACGGCTGGTGCATAAGGCTGACAACCTTACCACCATCCTGTGCCGTTGTCATGTAAACTGGGAATCGTAACTTCCTGGAACCCTCTGGGCCACTCCGGGCCTGTAATGGGACTGTTTTACCTTTTCTACTGTAGACAGTAATGCAAGAAAGCAGTATCCTGAACTTATGTTCCAGAGCAATGGAAGTGTATTGTGAAGTGTGTAATGTTCAGTCTGCTGGATTAAGCTGATCCGTATCTCCTGATTATCTTTGTTCAGTGGCTCCTGCATGGTGCATTTTTGAGATTCAGTTGTCTGGGATATTAAACTGTGCTGCAGGGTGAATGGTTCCTGGTGTTCTCAAGGAATGTGGTGTGTTGGAAACTTCAGAGCCACTTACCCAGTGAGACTGTGTCATATACCATAAGACCTGAAGCCTCAGAAGCAGTGTGGATTCTATAATAGCACTGTTACCTGATGACAGGCAGAATGTTTCTGAATACTTGTATGTGTAACTGTACGGAGCTTGGTGTATTAATAATTACAGTCGAACACAACTATATTTGCCTCTAGTATTACAGGAGGATTATAACAACGACATGTTTCGGCCCTATATGTGGGCCATCTTCAGGTT
>Ga0123354_10010318_pt1 | contig 14382 bp, 10 predicted proteins | sample TergutLab28metaG_2_FD_97872 | JGI IMG/M metagenome (GOLD analysis project Ga0123354, IMG submission 97872) | Labiotermes labralis P4 segment gut microbial communities from Petit-Saut dam, French Guiana - Lab288 P4 | ecosystem: Host-associated > Arthropoda: Insects > Digestive system > Gut ... | reverse complement strand
TTCATAAAAAATTTTTTTTTTTGGCCAGAAAAAAATAAATGGAGAAAAATTGGCCCCCCCCCAAAAAAAAAAAAACGCTGCCCCCCCCCCCCCAGACACTTCAATTCCACCTACACATAAAAACATTCCAGTAAATTCAACTAATAAAACATTTTATTACAAGAGAATCATATCACTGCTCTTGCACTGCCTCTTATAAAGTCTATTCCTGCATTTGCAACATTCTTTCACATATCAAATACATCCAACCCAGCTCACATAAAGTAACAAAGTAATCTAGAAATCCAGTCAGTCATGCAGTGGGATAGTAACCAGCGTTCAATGCCTCATCATGGGTTGGGAATTTTCTCTCCACCACTTGGCATCACGTCCAGTTAGTACCAGGGATAACACAGCTACAGCATGAAAAACACTATTCACCAACACTGAGTACTTAAATTAAGAAGGCATGGTGCCTCCGCTATCCCCGTGTATACCTTCACAATACAAAGAACCAGGACTGCAGCTCTCATCAGCTACCCACAGCACATATACATCAAAAACATTACTTTGCATGTTGTTTTATAAGTGTCTGGAACTCAGTATCTAACACTAACAGATCACACAGAGAAAAACACAGGTTAAGGGTTTTTAAGAATAGGGTGCTGAGGAAGATATTTGATCTGAAGCAGGGGGAAGTTTCAGATGACAGGAAAATTGCATACTGAGGGTTTTCATGATTTCATTCCTCAAGATAAAACAATTTGGGTGATGAAAATGAAGATGCAAAAGACATGCAGCATATATGGGGGAAGAAGGGAAATGTACACACATTAACCCGTTGGCGCCAAACGACATATATATATATATATGTCGTGCATTGAGCCCTTTAAATGGCCGAACGGCCATTAAAGTGGACGGGGGGGGATTTGATTCCGGCGTCAAAGGGTTAAGGGAGGGGTGAACTTGAAGGAAAGAAATGACTATGAAGAGCAATGTTGGCATTAAAATGGATTAAAAAAAAACCAAATTGGCAGATATGGGCTGGATTCATCTGGCTCAGGGCAGGAACAAGTGGTAGGCTCTTGTGAACATCGCAATGAATTGTTTGCTTCAATAATATGCACATGATTTCTCGACTAACTGAGGACCTCTTAGCTGCTTAAAAAAGACTGTGCTGCATGGGATTTGTTAGTTGGTATATGAATATACAGACCTGTTTATAGTGCCCCTGAGCATGGCAGCTTCACTGCACAGTATGCCTGCATCCACCAGGCCATCCTGTAACACCTGCCATGCTCTGGAACACAATAAAAAGGACACCCTGTGTTCTGCCACCTCCCCATGCCTCCTCACATATGATTCAGATTCCTGTTAATTATTGACAGTCAAGAAGTACACTAATTCTGTCCAGTTTACCTGTTTAATGACATGTCTCTTCGAAGAATAGTTACAAGAGCAGCAGTAACAAGGCGTACCATATCTGCTCGGACCAGGTGGCTGTTGTGCATTGGAAAACCAACCAAGAGCAAATCTAGAGCACTCCTTTGGACCAAAACACTTGAATCCTGCACTCCGGCACATAATGCATTTACCTGCCAAAATTGTACCAAATGTTGTCACACAAATGACATAAAAAATCCTCAATACTGTTGTCGAGCAATCAACGTTCTCAACTGGTGACAGGTACAGGTATCACACTTGAATAACACATGAAGCAGTTTCATTTAGATAAATATTTTCAATTTCATCTATAACAGGAAGCTGCCTTAAGGGCAGTTTCATACAATAAGCAATTCAAACAAAAATTTGATAATTTATGTTGCAACACCAGTTCACAAAATTGATACATATTACTTATTTCTTAATTTAGTGGGCTCTTTTGAACACCGTCTTGAACAATCAGATTCCACACAATGTGAGGAATTGTACAACAAAACTGAGGACACAAGACACAGTACCACAGACTGAGCCTCACCACAACTCCCCTGAGCTGTCATGCCTCTCTTTCCAGAAAATTTCCTTACATTCTATTCTAGTTACCCAGCCATTCCGCTCACACAAATGTTGGTAACAACAACCATGTTGCAACCTTCACTACTGACAAGTGCCTCACTTTGTTTGATTTGATTGCCGACATTTTCCCAAGGAAAATCTTCTTTCCTTACTTCTACTACAACATCAACTTCACTCGCCATAATCACATGACACAAACAACCATCTCAGCTATCAACTTGAACCTCAATTTCTTAATCAATGTTAAGTGGCCTTCTTATTCTTCCACAATGTTGTCCAAATTATCAGCACACAAACCCTAAAATTCTTTACTGCCATTATCAACACAACCTGCAGTAATACTTTGTGTAGCTACAGAAACTGACACACAGCATAAGAAATGTTTGGAAGAACCTCTACAAAATCAAGAATATTTTTCACCACGTACCTCAACTGAAAGCTTATATTGCCTCTTTTGTTCTGTGAAAGGGTTTGAATAGGTCCACTATCAGCTGTAAGAAAGTAGCACAAATATGTCTACACAACATACCTTAAGAAAAATAGAGGCAATGTTTGGAAAGCAGTAACACACTTGATTATTTCATAAGAGACATCATTCATACCAGTGGCTCCAGTACAAATACGTAACACTACAGAAGGTTCAATCAGATGATTCCATGATACATTGCAGAATAAACCAAATGCTGCACTGCACAACAAACTGAGCAGTATGTATATATTTTCAAAGAAGCAATCTTGATTTCAGTAACATCAAATGGATTTAAAATTAAAGAGATGGAAAACACTATTATATGTGAAATGGCAGCCTAGAGTTTCATCTCCGCACATGAAGCAATAGGAATTCAATATCTATGAAAGTCTTCTTGGGTAATCAGCCTCACAAAAGCAAGAACTGGTACTGAGCGATTAATAACAATATTACTTCACCAACATCCATATGCTGTTTATCAGATTATTATGGAATTTTTTAACTATCCTTGATATATGCCAATTAAATATCTCACCATTTGTCAATGTCCAATCATAAAGGATATTCAACAGTGACGACTAAACAAGCAGAATGTATTCTTGATTTAAAAATTTTGCCATGTTCTAAATGTTAAATGCTTTCTTCTGGATAATTCCTTGGCATCTGAATTTTATATGCCGACGTTTCGGAACACTCTGTCTGTTCCATCTTCATAGGCAGGTACGTATGAAGTATACTTCATACCTACCTGCCTATGAAGATGGAACAGACAGAGTGTTCCAAAACGTCGGCATATAAAATTCAGACGCTGGGGAATTACCCAGAAGAAAGCATTCAACAAACGGAATGTACCGTTTTCCCCATGCACTCCATTAGCTTGGTTAACAGATATTAACTTTAATGTGCTACATTGTTATGGTTCAATATATGGGTCAATTGATAATACAACCAAATTATTCCCAGCACAAAAGTAATATCTTCTTAGTTGAAATTTACCAATTATAGCATGCAGAACTAACAACGTTTAAAATAATTACAAAACCGTATGTATAATGACAATGAGACCAAATTATAGAAATGATCATTAAATAATTATACATAGGAAAAAATATATTATAACTACATGACTTTACTTAACGCAACTGTCATACCCAACATTGTACAATGTAGTAAAGGTTAATGTACTCTAATTCACGCAGATTAATAAGGAAAACAGTATTCTATAAAACACGACCTCCAGTCAATCATACCTGCAGTTGTTACTGAACTGAAATCATCATACGAGTGGGTTAACTTCATAATACCATCTTATAATGTTTTGAACTACTTCACTAGCAATCACAACACTTCTCTCTTACCATGACATCAATGTTGGTACCCATTATATACAACTGGTCTTCCATACACAGTTTCTTGTTGAAGTGAGACAGCACAAAAGAAATAGCTGGCAGGCGAATTCCACTATTTGATGCTAGGCATTCCCAGAGGCAGCCATAAAAATGACTTCGTCCCACCTCATTACACACTTTCTCAAGCAGAGAGTTGGTCCTGGAAGTCACAGAACACTTAGTATGACTCTTAGGCTTTTTAATGATGGTGGTTTAATTACAAAAGTTTATAAATAACTGAATAAAATACAAAAATGATCATGAATTGTGAACTGGAAAAGATTTATGAAGCGGTATTCACGGCCTATTCTGAAATATGATTTCTGCAATGATCAAAGAAAATGATTACAAAACTCAGACAGGACAGATAGTAATCCAGCAAAGACTTTACCATGGTATGTCTACCTAACAGAATGTTTAGTGTGTTTGTCTTATGCCAGCATTGAAGGTAACCACGAAGTAATGATGATACATACAACTCTGAACATAAAACAACAAGAAAAACAAAGAACTTCCAGAATCACCATTGTAACTTAAGTTTCCAAAATAACTGGCCTTATGTTCTGCATTACAACACTAAAACCCACACCTATAGCACAGAAAACTCCACAGTGCAAGGCCTTCCTTGGAACACTCACATTCATTCAGGTGGGCATGGAAAAACCTACGTTTATTGAATGATAATTTATGTTACCATGAAAATTACTCTTTGGGGATTTGACAAAGTATATGTAGGTACACCATTATCAATATTTCAGCTCCCAGAAAAACACACTGCCTCCAGCTTCAGGGGAGATGAACATTACCATGTTCACAAAAGCCTGCCACTATCCTATCTTAAGCCAGTTCAATTCAATCCACATTTTCACATCCTATTTCTTTAACATCCAGTCCCATATTATCCTACCACTTGGTTGTGGTTAATTGTAACAACTGGACTACATTCAGAAAAGTACCGAACATTCGACCTATCATGTATCTCCACCCCCTAATACTGTATATAAATAATACTACACAAAGCTCATTCCACTATTTACTAACAATGTTGCAGCGAAACAACACAAATCAGAACAAGGTACATCCACATGCATGGTCAAAACTACATAACAAAAATCTAATTAAACTTACCTGTCAAAATGATCAGCGCCCTCTTCAAGACCAGGCAAAACACCACTAAGAAAACCACTGAGTCCAGGTCGCAACCTTTCACCAAGTGGAACAAAATGGGTCTCATAGACAGTAAGAAGAGATGGCCGTACATTCATTGCAGCATGGCCCAAGAGAGGAAAAAGACCTAGGAACAAGTTCAGAGGTCAAATAACATTAAAAGATATAACGGTACAAAACATATATATATATATATACACTCATATACAGAACACACACACACATAAATGAATATGAGGCTTAATTCAGGCAATTATCTGCTAAATCAATCAGCACTTACACTTACCAGCACTGTAAATGAACAGCTCATGGCTCAGTCTGTTTGTGCCCATACATTTGAAAATTATGTCATATGTTTCCAAAGCCTTCAGATGGACACCAGACGGTAAAGCAGGGTGCATACACTGGGCTAAACGCTTGCTTATTTTGATGCGGCGGGGAATAACAGGAAATTTCATATGACTTAACAACACCTGTTGAAAATTTTCATGTCATTTATTCTGTCCATTTTGGTATAAAATGTACGTTTATGAAACCAAAAAATGCACATCTGATGTGCATTTGTTGGTTTTATAAACAATCTGTTGAAAATTTACAAAATTCACATTTCTCATCACTATCTCATTTTCAGTAAATTTAAAGAACATAAGATTTATAACAAAAATTGAATATGATTAATTTATCAATTATAATCACACTTACCTTATTAAGTTTTCCTAGAGCTGATATAAGATCAGCCCATTCACTGGTATATTCGAAGTTCTTCAATGCTTTGTCTACTGCCGAAACATACCTGTGTATACAAATGACTCCATTAACATGAAATAAATATTTATTCTGAGTGGACTTTGCTTTCTTCTGGGATGTGACACTATGTAGTTGGGTACCAATATACCAAGTAACACTGCATCACAACCCTAAAAGCAAGCAGTCTTCACAATCACTGCCATGTAAACCTAAATCTCGCCTGTCCTCATTACTGGCATTCAAATCATGCACAGATTTTTATTATTCAGCCTAAACATCTCTGTTTATAAATAAAATGACATATTTTTTTAAATTCTTTACATGAAATTTACCACTGAATGCTGTAAGGTAAGTTCATGGCTATTCATATTTTATTTGCAACATTCTTGGTATATGGCATTTGGTGGTACTTTTTGCTGTTAGCTTTCAAACAACACCAAGCAGTGGAGTCCCTCTTGAAATTCTAACATTTATTCATAAACTCCAGAAATTTCCAGCCTTTCATGAACCTCAAGAGGCTCATTACCATGTTCACCAGGACACACCACAGCATGGTCAGTACAGAAATTCAATATGGGGTGTACAGTCTGGGGATCTAATTGCAGTAAGGGCGAGATTTTCCAGACCCATCCAGACCAGTCCTGCCACCCAGCCAGCCTCCTACATGATGGGTACTGGGTAATTCCTGGGGCTAAAGTGGCTGGTATGTGGCATTCACCATACACCCCCACCTAGTACAAAGGTTAAAGAAAGAGCAGAACTATAACTCTACTCCCCAGTTGTGTCTTCATGACAGGATATACCTTACCTTTACCTTTACAACAGCACACCACTGACCTCTATCTTAAACAAGATGAATCCACTTTACACCCTCATACTCCATTTCAATACTACCCTCCCACTAGCAAATAAGTTGGGCAAGTAGTATTTTCCTTTCACATTTTCCAACTACAATTGTGTATACAGCACTCACATCTCCCATGCATGCTACATTTCCACTATCTCAACTCTCATAATTTTATAACACTAATAATATTTGGTGATATTTGTATTCTAAAGAAACTAGGCACTGCTGCATCTTCACAAACAAAAATATAAACAGATTTTCATTACACACACCATTTACAAATGTTGTGGGAATTCTGATACACTTCACTCATTATTTCCTCCCATTTGGGGAATATTTTTCTACCTCCTCTTGAAACAAAACTAAATTTTGATTCACTCTCATCTGATGACAAAAATGTGACAGGCAAATGACTGACCTGCAGAGGAACTGGAAGTTTTATGTTATATAAGTATAACAGAATTTGAACTAGGAAACACTGTATCAAGGAGTAAAGCTGTTTTGTCTTGAGATTTCAGCTGTTACAGACATATCCTGGTTTATGAGCTTAATTCAACCTTCAAATACTGCTCATACAGAGCTTTTACTGTTACCTCACACATTAATTGAATTGAATCAAATTTATTTTGCGGTCAGTAAATCCAAAAGGTTACAAAACCACTGGATATAGAACATGTCAACACAGAATATTTTCATAAAATATACAACAGACATATCAATAATATTAGTAAAAAATATAAGTAAACAGAGACAATAAAGGATATTAGTAAAAAATATAATTATACAAGAAACAAAAAAAGATCACAGATAAGCTTTAAATGATAAAGACGGCTATGGGGAGATACAGATGAATATACCTAAGTGTCAAATTGACACACAAGCACAATATGACCAAAACTTATATACAGAATTTACAATTTAATAAAGTTTGCTAGTAAGTTAATAGACATTAAATAATTATTCAATAAACCACTGAAAAAATATGAATCTTGAATGAATACTGACTAAACATAATAGCAGAATAATCAAAGAATTCACAGAAGTCTTAAACAGAATTTACAAAATCTAGGGACCCCAATACCCACTTATTACTATTGGCATTATAATATTAATCTAATGAATAAAAGGTGTTCATATATAAGAAATGCTTTAAAGAACTTCTAAATGTCCTCAGATTATTGGAAAATTTTTTAATGTTAAAAGGAAGACTAATAAAATCTTAATACCTGAATAGTAAACTCCCTTTTGATAAATACCTAAATTTTCCAATGGTAAGAGAAGGTCTGAAATATGTGTAATATTTATATAATGAATTTTTGAATTTACCAAAAATCAATCTCTGTTGCTAATTACAAATATAGGTAGGGGAAGGGTATATTGTGAAATAAGTTGCAAAATTTTTAGTTTTTTTTTTAATAAAATTCTACAGCAGTCTCTATTCCCACAATCCATAATAATTCTAATTACCCTCTTTTGCACCTGTAAAATTTTTATATTGTGACAAGAATTCCCCCAAAACATTATTCCATAACTCATGACTGCATGAAAACACTTCAAAAACCTTCTCTCCACACATACAAAATTGACCTTAATACAACACAGAATTGTACTTAAGTATAAATAAACAGCACTAATGGTCCACCACGACATTTAAATAACATTCGTCTATATCAACCTATACATAAACAATGGTTACATCAATAATGGTGTATGGAAAATACATAGTAATTAGGCACCATCCTTATCATAAACACGATACACAAAAATTCCTGAAGTTTGAACTAATGCAAAATGATTAAGATTAAGCACAGCAAACTTTAAAACAATGCTACAAGGACAATGAGATATGATGCAATGCTGGTGCCTCTACAAGACTGCTGAGGGATACCACAGTGTTCTCTGCGTTTGAAAAGATTCTGGAACCAGTAGCATCCAAGAAGAGGTGCTGGAACAGCAGAGTTGGTGAGAAGAAACAACCTGTCTAACAAAAACAGGCTCACAGATTGAAAAACCGGTTTATTTTGTGAAAGTCATATGAGAAAAATCTCATAAACTTATTCCTTATAGACCGGGAGATTACTGTACTATGAAAAATAAAACTACATACCCAAGAAAAGACTTTACTGCATGATTTAGTTACAGTAATAAGACTGCCAGGAATATTTGGTGGGGTTATATCCTAGACTAGTATGACAATTACTTACACTCTGTATTTTGAATCCTTCATGAGTTCATATTCCTCCAATGCAACTGTACCCATTTTTGAAAGCATATAATTTAAAACAGCATCAAATAATGTTTCATTTAACAATTCATCTCACTTGCTACCATTCTGAAACAAGCAGAACATATGGAATAAAAATACACATAAATAGCAAGGTGACATCTATGCTACAGCACCTGTGCAAATACTGCCTCGCCATCTGCCCATCTGGGAATGCACATTTTACAAACAAGAATAAATTTACAGTGAAGAGAATGTGATTAGTGCACGGCCAAGTCAATACAGCCTTTCAGAAACTCACACATTACACGGTTTTCACTTTTTCCCTAATGAGGTGGGAATTTAAATTTCATTGCCTGTTTTATGAAAAATGTATTTGAACAGAAGACAATGAAATTATGAAATAAATAGCATTTTGTGGAAAATATAACACAGTTTATGCAGCATGTCTCAAAACCGCAGTAATTTCCTTGCCGCCTAAATATATAAAATGGATTTCTAGGGATGAATTCCTAAGAGTGTTTCTGCATGCAAATGGAAGTCTGGAAAAGGTTAATTGATCACAAAACTTATATTGTACGTGTACATTTCTGAATTATCTGGCTATGGTTTGAAGTGTTTCAGTATTTGTTTTATTTAATCTCCTGTTATTCGAAAATGTGCATTCAAATGCAAAGACAAGGAATGTTAAGTACTAGTTATCTAATCTAAAAGATTGCCATGGCATATTTCAAGGTATTACCATGAAGAGACTGGGTAAACTTTAAACAACCAGTAGCCAAGCCAACATATGAATCATGTGAAACAAATTTACAAGTATTACTGCTACAACAACAAATATGATGTAAAGTTTTCTACTTCTCTACACCAGGAGTGCACAAATCCTGGGTGCCAGGTCATTATGGAAACTAATTTATGTACAGTGGCACCTAATATGTGGGTCCTCAGTATGAAGCATGCTTCTTTGCACATTTAGGCACCTAGAATTTTGAGGTGGCTCCTAGATTTCTGGAAATTTAAAGTGCCCATGATATATTGTCAAAACTGCATTTCTTCAAATGTCTCATACATTCCTGGATTAAACCACAACCTTGTTACTTTGATTCAACCATACAAGATGAATCAACATAGTGAACAATGCCTATTTTGTTAACATGTGCCACCACTCATGTACAGCACTCGCACAGAGACAAACATAATATGGGATTCATTTCTGTAGCAAAGAAATAGTGGATTAATTCATCTGACCTGGCACTAAGGAAGCAAAATGATGAGTATGCAGCTCAAAAATGAAGATTGCACACACACACACACACAAACAACACATAAGGGTGAAACATGTCATGTTACAGACGAATGCAATGACCACTGTGTGTCACCTCACAACACCATTAAAAGCACATACTATGACCAGATGTGACCTGCCCTTCACTGTAAATAGCCAGAAGTACAGAACTTGGTTGTCCTCCAGCATAACACAGAATAATGTTAACATCATGATGTGCAGTCTGCTGTAGGCCTGGATTTGGGAGTTGATAGCACAATTTTCAATGCCCCTTTCTACCTGCTTATAACTCACAGATGCTTCAGTGAAGAAGCTACAATTGGGAAACCAATCGTACATGCTGAGGTCATTATCAATGCAGTTGAAGCAACATTAAGGTATTCTTGATTTCAAACTTTTGCTGTGTTCTGAATGTTGTATGCTTTCTTCTGGATAATTCCCCAGCACCTGAATTTTATATGCCGATGTTTCAGAACACTCTGTTCCATCTTCATAGGCAGGTAGGTACAGAGTATTCATAGAGTATTCCGAAATGTCGGCATATAAAATTCAGACGCCGAGGAATTACCCAGAAGAAAGCATACAACATCAAGGTATACAAGCACACATGATATATAAGAGCTGTGACAAATGCTATACATGAGAAATCCAAGAACAGCACATGTAAATACATGCATGTATGTTGTGACATTACTGCTACTTACTGCTTATGTCTCTATTTGTGTAATCATCACAAAGAGGAAATTTATAAAAATGCTCATCATAAACACAAATGGAAAATTTACATTTATACTTTATTGATATTTACATGTTACTGCTGTTTCAGTTCCTTTAAGCAATAAAATAGTTGATATTGAATAATTCCATTTGTTTCTAGTTCTCTTTTATAGGGTTAAAGGTCTGATAATCTAGTTGATGAAAGTTTTGTGGGAGGACACTCTGAAAAATGTTTGACATTATTTCATGTAACCTCACACATGAATTTTAGATGTAAATGTTCTGTTTGGATAACTATGACATCTCTTCAATTTTAATACCACATAAAGGTGTTACTGCATGGAAAATAAAAACAACTACATGTGCTAATAATAATAATAGTTGGACCTTAATTGTAATACACAATGCGAAACAAACAGAAGACAGTCAATGAAAAATCACTGCTGTTTCACCAATTCATGAATCAGAAAAGATTAACAAGCAGTGCTACACACAATAATCACATATACTGTTCAAATCTTTTTATGTATTTCTAAGTATGTACATCAATGGAACCAATTTTTAGTATGTGAAACAGATTTAACAGTTCAATCAGTACAGTAACTCCCTAAAGATCTAAATGTCCAGCATTCCAGTACCAGTAGAAGCAATGTGTTTGTCACTTACATGTCAAGAGGCTTACTTCTTAATACAGAGCAACGGCCTAAGGAAGCTGACAGTTCAGTTCTGCCATGACTCAAGTCTAGTATGGATGAACATTACCTGCACAAACACCAGTGCTTTGAGGGACTCTAAACCATGTAAAACAGTCAAGAGAGCTAGTCTCTGGACCAAGAGTTAAATATGGGATTTTTTTCAACAGAAAGTATGAACACCATCCATTAAACCATGATATCTGTAAGTTTCATTTACAGAGACAATAGTTTCTAATTTGTTTTATACTGGATGTGTATGTATGATTTCATGCAGGGGTTCATTTATGTATACAGCATGCTTGTTTAAAAAAGCTACCATCCAACCACGCTAATCGCTTATTCTTCATAATGTATAATATCCATATTTGGGTCCATTTCTGACACTTATGGCACATGTAACGAGTCCCACAAGTCAGTGAACACTTTTCAACACTGACCAGAAAGGCGCTGAGTGACACCTAAAATCTTACTGGACCATATAAACAATATGCGCTGCAGCAAGGTATTTCCATCTTCCTATTTTGCCTTCTTCATTTAAAATTCAAGATCATCAACATGAGGGCATTTAGTCTTCATTCAAGATTTTACTTAGTCACACAAACTGTACATTACCGCTGTCATATCCACAACTGCAGTGTGACTGGCGTTATTCAACAGAGAACCAATACGATATCGTTGGGACACTAACTGCCACACTCACGATAAAATCCGCGATTTCTTCCCACGCTGCGAAAAATTGGTGTGTTCCGGGGTAATGGGACTGGAGGAAAACACCATCCGATACCGTTGCAAGGATTAGGTGGCACTAGCATGAAAATGTAAGAAACTGGGAGTACCCTCTTTCCGAGCATAAACACTCAAGTCCCTATTGAGCATTGAAGTGACAAATGGTACTCACCCATAAACATTACTTCGATCCATTTCCTCCACGCACAGGCATAACGTAACAGCGGTTTGTTTCCTTGTCATATTGTACGTCACCGCAATTGCGTAAGTATATTGCATATTTATATGCAAATCTGATAACAAAAATTCAGCACACACGAATCCATACATTTTACAGTACTTCTGTAAAACACCTTCACGAATCATTCACACACACATGAATATTTTAGCAACCAAAATACACCATTCCACGTAACTCTATGACAAGCCCCACACCTGTGGGAAATTACGACTCGATATCATTGTTGTATACAAGGATCGACATCGAATGTAGGATATCTGAGCTACTGAAGGCGGGGCTGAGGATAATAGTCTTCTGTGGTATTTCGCCATGTCGCCCGATAAACAACTGCAGACGTTTCAGACGACCATGATGGCTTCGTCTTGATAATGAAGCACTCCTACAAGACAGTTCTGATTTCTTCCAAAGTGTAGCTTGTCCCGATATTAATTGCGAACAATCAAATAATTCAAGAGTACTTGAGCTTTCTCGGCGCAGAAGGATTACACGATTGTTTCACGGTTTTTTATAACGGGGTTTATACCGACGTTTCGAAAGAACGTGATACGTTTGCCTTCGTGATCACGGAATTCCACACCGAAAATCTACACATGCCAGCATGGATCGAAAACTGGAACCACGGGTTACCTCATTGATCTGTGGGTTACCTCTTCAACACCTCTTTCACACCATGCCAAAAATGGACGAATTTATCTGTGGAATTGGGCATGGATCAGAGTGTGAGTGATATAGTCACAGGAGGAAATGTGAGTTTCGTACGTGGCAATGCGGTCGATCCATTACATGTAGCGTATTTCTCCATCCCGCTAGATAATCTGTGCAGCATCCTATGCTTTCACGGAGTCGCGGCTAGGATGCGTGGTTGTTATTTCTGGGTGTCATCCAGTGGTTGCGTAGAATGTTGCAGGGAGGTGTTGTTCGCGATTGGAAGTATTATTCGCAGATGAAGCGCAAATGTTTAAAAAGCACAGGTAATATAAATTCACATATAGTGCTACTTATTTAGTGGAGGCTATGAGAAAAGTTATGTTTGCTGTTAACGTAACATACTGAAAAATCGTAGTAACAGTAACAAACTTACAATATATCACCAAAACATACGTGGAATTTCCAGTAAAATTGATGAGTTTTTCACTTCACTATGTTATAACAGACCACAAATCATATGTTTAACCGAACACCACCTTGGAACTGAAGAAATAAACAATACTACCTTAGACCAATATATATTGGGTGCATCTTTCTGCAGAAAAAAATACAAGTGTGGAGGTGTCTGTATATATATCTCCAAGTCTGTACAATTTAGTACAATTAATTTAGAGAAATATTACAAAGAAAAAGACCTTGAAATCTGTGCCTTAAAATTAAATGTACAAACGTATAATTTTACAATAATATGCGTTTATAGATCCCCCACAGGAGATTTTACACATTTTCTAACACAGTTAGAAATTATTCTGAATGAACTTCACAACATATCAAACGAGTTTATTCTATGCGGTGATTGTAATATAGATTACGTAAAAGACAGTTATAGGAAATATCTTTTAGACTCTCTCTTAGCCTCTTTTTTAACCTCTTTAGTACTGTCAAGTTTCCTACCAGAATCTCCAAGCACTCTAGTACCCAGATTGATAATATCTATGTAAATATATATAAATTTAATTTCTCCATGTATCCTTTTATAAATGATCTGTCTGATCATGACGCACGAATCGTTACCTTAACAGACATTTCCACTCCTATTCAAGAACAATCTCATTATTTAGAAAAGTTGATGACAATACAATTAGAAATTTTGTATACTTGCTAAGTTATGAAAATTGGGAAAATGTTTTCTTAGAAGAAAATGTTAATATAATTTATAATAATTTTGTAAAT
>Ga0123354_10010317_pt1 | contig 14384 bp, 12 predicted proteins | sample TergutLab28metaG_2_FD_97872 | JGI IMG/M metagenome (GOLD analysis project Ga0123354, IMG submission 97872) | Labiotermes labralis P4 segment gut microbial communities from Petit-Saut dam, French Guiana - Lab288 P4 | ecosystem: Host-associated > Arthropoda: Insects > Digestive system > Gut ... | reverse complement strand
TGAGTGGACCCCGTTCCAGACCCACTACTACTCAGAAAATCTGGTAGCGCCGGGGATCGAACCCGGGACCTCTGTATCTGTAGCCAGAAACTCTGACCACTAGACCACAGAGGCGGTCGTTTCGACTACTACTACTACTAATAATAATAATAATAATAATAATAATATAGTTCAGTTCAGTTCAATTCAATGGGTATTTATTAAGGTCCAGGTTTAAGAGCACAAGTGCGTATTATAAAGCCAGCACAAAGACACAAATACAACAGAAAAACAAAACACTAAAGAGGCAAAACAAAGAGTGTATGACAGGAAAAAGTAATGTAAACGAAGTTCTGGGATAAAATTCTACACCTTGAAAAGTGTAGATGAGTTAATCAAACATTGCAACAAATTATTGAAAAATGTGTTGTTATGAAGTAATGGGTTTCGGACAGATATTGAAGACTTTACACTCAAGGTTAGCAGCCGAAACTCATCTAGCAGACGGAGAATTTTTAAAAGCATCAGTAAATCTGGAAGAGTTTCTGAAACTAAGAGGAAGAACTCGAATACCAGTAATATCGAAACTGAAGGGCAATATTTCAACCTGAAGAAACAGAAATAAAAATTAATGCATCAAAGTGAAATGTTCTGTTGTGCGGGGTACGAAGATTTAATAATAATAATAATAATAATAATAATAATAATGTTATTACGCCCTCCATCACCAGATGTGTAGTTTGTGACAACGTGGTTGACATCCAGTATGAAATTCCTGCTTCGAATTCCAGAACTGTCATTACAAAAAATGTGGATTACCTCAGCATCCCTGGCCAAGGACTGTGGTATTATCTATAAATCAGCTATCGTCCCACTTTTGCAGCTCTTTCATGTTGATCTTTAATAATAATGCGATTCGAACAAATGTAATAGCTGTATTTATCACATCATTCCTCTTCACGATGGGCAATTTCGTTGTGAAGGTACATGAATTGTGTTCCTTCAGAGGGTTTGTGACTACCAGACTGTGCGATCTTATAATACTGAAGATCACGATATGAATTTTGATGGCCTTAAGAATCTTCAATATGAGACGTCTGTGTTTTATACAGAGAAGTCAGATATTCTACAAGTCAAAGCAACATGTCTTAATCGGATGTCACTTGAAGATTCTTCGTGTTTGCCAATGTTACTTTGATTGTTATTTGACATTCGTTTCTTGCAGATATTCAGTTTTCAGGTTACCTCACATATTTCAGTTAATGCCTAAGGAAATGTGTTTTGTACGTAGTATATGCAACCCTGAAATTATCATCTTATAACTCATTAACTCATGGTAATATTACAGCTCGTCGTTCTTTGGGGTTCTGAACAATTCCAGCCAATCTTATTTTTATCTCGGCTCTCCAGTAAGGTTTGCGCCTACAGTTCTGTGCCTGTTTTGCTGTCCGTCATCCCAGCCACATTTCCAGCCCGCCATTTCTTCCTCCACTCCATTATCAATAATACTTTCCCCGTACAAATCGTGACATTACAAGTCATGCGTTTTCAAACTTGCCCACCACTCATTCTTCGTACGTTCAAACATTCTGATTATCTTCCTTTGAAACTTTACCAGAGTGTTTTTAATTTATGACCTTTCTTTAATGTACTGCATTATGTTTTATAACTTACGAAGTAACTGGATGTAGGCCCAGTGTTCTGAAATGAATGATAAGTCGGCGCTTTCCTAGTTCTTGTTTTTCTGATATTTTCCAAGCCCATTTCAAATGCGGAAGTCTGAGGATACCAAACAACTTTGGTCTTGCAGATACGAGGGGATGCTGACAAGTCCTTAGCCCAACCTACTTCCCGATGTCGTAGGACGGAATCGGTAGTGCCTTTGGAAGGCGGGGTCTGTTCATGTGCCAAATTGCAAGTCTTTTCTTGTTACAGAGACTGAAAGGAAGCATGTCAAGCGACGCGCGCCATTTCAACAAAATGGAGACGCGAGCTGTCGTAAAGTTTTTCCCCCTGCAAGGTAAGGCGCCGAAGGAAACTCACGCCATTCTGACAGAAATATTATGGGAATATGTACCATCGTATGCCACCGTCGAAAACAGGGTGGCCCAGTTTAAACGTGGTGATATTTTCCACCTGTGATGCGCCTTGTCCCGGAAGAACCAAAACAGTGACCACTCCACAGATTATTGATCAAATTCACGAGCTAATCTTGGAAGACCACCGTATTTCGGCTAAATCAGTAGCTGAGCAACTGGACATCTCACGTGAGCAGTTGGGTCCATCATTCATGAAGATTTGGACATGCGGAAGTTCTCCGCGAAATGGGTCCCGAAATGCCTGAACGCGGATCAGAAACGTCAACGGTGCCAGTCGACTGAGCAACTTTTGGAATTATTTCGACGCGATCCAAATGATTTCCTGTCGCGATTGGTGACCATGGAAGAAACCTGGTTATATCACTATGACCCGGAGACAAAGCAACAATCAGTGGAGTGGCAGCATAGCGGCTCACCCCACCCCAAACAATTCCGAGTGCAAAAATCCGCTGGAAAATGTTCTCGCCTCGATTTTTTGGGATCGAGACGGCATCCTCCACATTGATTATCTTCTAAAGGGCCAAACTATCAACGCGGAGCATAACCCACCTCTGCTGGTGCATTTGAAGGACATTTTGAAGAGAAAACGCCGCTGGAAGGTCACCAAGTGTGTTTTGTTCTTGCACGACAATGGCCCGGCTTACCGGGCACTTGTAACACAGAAGAAAGTGGCCTACCTGTACTTCCATTGTCTTGATCACCCACCCTATTCTCCGGATCTGGCCCCGTCGGACTACCACCTGTTCCCTGGACTGAAAAACAATTGAAAGGTCGCCATTTTTCGTCCGACGTGGAGGTCATTGCTGCCGCGGAGACTTTTTGGACGGACAACGTTCTGAATTTTTTTGAGTAGCTTGCAAAAGTTAGAGCAACGGGCTTATAAGTGTATTGAACCTCGTGGAGAGTATGTTGAATAAATCCCGAGTTTAGTCGCTGTAGCTTCTTTCCTTCCTGGTCGGGCTAAGGACTTATCAGCACCCCTTCGTAAAGCAAGTTGTAGTGTGACAGACACAATCATGTCTTTCATTTGTCGGTCAGCCTGGAATGTGGTCCGGTATGGCAGCGGCTGTGTGGAGGTGACGGCAGAGTTAATCAGCTCTAGCCCTGCAAGTGCAGAAAACTGGTTTTGTCAGCAGTCTGCCCTTGTACTCCTATGTAAACCAAAGCCGTACCACTCGATGATACGGAACTGGGACACGAGAATTGAGGCAGAAGAGAGCTAATTCCATACTATGAGTGATAATAGTATGATCACAGGCTATGCGTCCGGGATGAGGGAAAATGTGCGACTCGCACAATCTCCCTCATATCCCGGACACATAGCCTGCTGCCCTGCACCTGACTGCCGACCACCAGCAACCAAGGCATTACACACCATATCCGGCAATAACACAAGTATAGTCTCGAGCTCCTGACGATGGGCATATAAGTGCCCGAAACATGTTGAGCAGATTATAAGTGCAATAAGCCATTCAGTAGCAGCTAGTTGGTTTTCTTCTCTACGCTGATCCTTATCCCATCTGATATGAATATTAGGAGTTACAGAGCTTTACCTCTTTGTCTCGTATACCCCTTCAGATGCGCTCTGTCATACGGATGTTGTAAAAGAATTTTTTCCCCCATTTCTAACATTGTCAAGAGGTCAGAACATTTTGACGTGAATAAAATGGGACTTGAGACGCTCCCCTGCCGACGCGCACCGCATCGCTTCGCCGCATTCGGTCGACCACTTCTCTGGCAGCTGTGCTTGGCGGGTGAGTCTAAGGGTGTGCTGGCAGGCGTGCAGCAGCCTAAGATTGACAAAGGATTTGAATGTGAGGATGTCTGTAGGTGTGATATGCCGTGTAGCTCGATTTTTTTTAATTTTTTTAAAATGTGATTTATTGCGTTTAAAGTTTTTACAAGTACATGTAGGGTATACAAATTGTTCCGATAACCAATTTACAACAGTATTTTTGGATGCTTTTCATGTGGGTGTGGTGTGGTATATACATAAGAGTTACAGCAGTGAAAAAGAAATACAATGTAAAAAACACTGCAGTGTAAAAAACACTGCGGGTGTAGCTCGATATGTGGATAAAGAGTTTCGAGGAACTTGGTGCTCCTATCTCAGGGTGGGAGAGCTTTTCGATATGCGTGGAGCAGAATAAGAATGATAGTGACATTTGAGGTGTTCACGGCGAACGTGGAGATGAGGGTCTTCTGGGGTGTGGGGCCGTGTAGTTTGGTAGGTATATGCAAGGTCTTTGTAGGAACATGCTGCCTCTACTTTGCGGATAGAAGACCAATCAGATGGACGAAGAATAATTTTATGTACGATTCGATATTTTTACCACAGTAAATAGGAAGAGCAGCCGATCCCGGTGGCCGTGCGGTCTGTGGCGTAGAGCTGTGGCCGCTCAAATGCTGGGGCAGCTTTTCCGAATCTCACTCAGTGCATGGATGTTTGCCTCTCATGTTGTGTGTTGTGCAGATAGTGGCCTCTGCCGCTCCTCGTTCAGGAGTTCTACAAGGTGTGTGTTTGTGTGTGTGTGTGTGTGTGTGTGTCTAATTGTGTGTGATGTAGGTACCTCAGCAATGAGGTTGCATAGGCCCGATTTGGGCTGTTGTGTCACGGATCATACTTGTGCAAAATATCGCGAGATATTTAAGATGGATTAAAGTTTTATTTATCCACCAACTGATGCACTAGTGAGTTGTCATAAAAAAATATTAAAATTTACATTAAAACAGCTCCGACATCTTTCGGTGTTACAGTTACACCATCATCAGGGAGCGCATTACTTAATGCGCTCCCTGATGATGGTGTAACTATAACACCGAAACATGTCGGAGCTGTTTTAATGTAAATTTTAATATTGTTTTTAAGACAATTCACTAGTGCATCAGTTGGTGAAAAATGAAACTTTGATAATATCAAGATTCACGGTACGAATTTGAAAATTATTTCAAATAGAGTTGCCAAATTTTCCGAGATTATTGCTAGTTTAATATTCAGTACAGAAGAGTCTTAACTATAAATGCAGATTGCAGGTTTTTCCAGCCTCTTGATGTGTTTTTACAAAACATGGCACCTCACATCCAAGATGCTCGTATTCCTCAAAGTAGGTGCGGAGACTACAGCATGTTACGGGGAATGTTGGTGTTACCTGTAAGATTTAGAAATAGTTCAACTAAAATGTAATTATCAGAACAAAAGCCCGGCTATACTATACTGAAGAACGAAGTGGCTACACACACAGAAAGAATATTCTGTAGAAACTGGATCGTTAAAAATGTACGTGCTGACGTTCTTCACGCTATGCCTGTTTCTGAATTGTGTGAAGTAAATTGAATTGGTTGTTTGGGGAAAGGAACATCCGCTCTTCAGGCTTTGTAATTCCTCCCGTTTCCTAACTGATTCGGTTAACTCTTTGGCCCAAAAATGCAAAGACAAAATCCCGCAATCGAATGTCTCTCTGGACGGACTAAACCCCTTTTGAGTTTCTATAAACTGGCTTAAGAAATAAAATTTTATTTTGACCTTCTGTGCGCAGCTACAGTTTATTCTGTTTGTGGAGCACTTGCAGCAAGTCTTCTTGCGAAATATGTTTTTAGCTTAGTTGTGTAACTTATTTTTGAATAACAGTCATAAAATCCTACAGCCTTGTCTCCAGGTCCCAGTGTATATGGTACCCACAGTCGGTGACAAATTAACTGCGTGCCCTTTTGTTACAATGTATGTTGGTAATATACATGTCTATATGTGCGCGTGTGTGTTTATGTGTGTTTTGTAAGAATATTTCATATTTAATAAAATGTCTTTGAGTGAGTTGCAGGACAGTGAAATTATGAATAGGTAATAAAACAATATCATGGGGGTAAATAATATTTGTAGCAGAAAAATAGTAATTATTTCGGATACAGGCCACGTATGTGAAACTGCAGGGATTAGCATATTCCAGGGCTATTCTGTAAAAGAAAAGAGATAATAACATACAATGGCTACAGACTTTTTCTTACATAAGTCCATTGTCACCAAAACAAGGCGAGTGTTCGTTTTGAGGAGGAAGTGGCCAGGTTATACACATGCCGGGAAGACGCAAAGGTGTGACTGAACAGTCGCGGACAGCCGACAGTTGCTGTTGTTACAGCTTCGGGTTGTGCGGGTGGCTTATAGCTCGTCACCCTAAAAACAAAATAAGTTACAAGGCTTTACCACTGGCCTATGACCTTGAACTGACCCTCTGGAACCAGCTTAGCAACCAAAAATGGACTCGAGATTTGGAAGGTGGACTATCAGCTATGTTCATTGAAAATAACAGCAAAAGAACTCTTTGTGGGAGAAAAGAGCGCCAAATTGAACAATTGTAAACGGAAAAAAGTGAACACGCTGTGACAGAATTGTAGCATACAACAAAGAACTATGAAAAGTACACAGAGTTTTGGTCGGCAAGGCGAAGTAAAGAGATCACTTGATGGAAGGGTTGAACACTGATGCGAAGATAACATGGAGTATTTTTAAAATATTGGTTGCAATAAAAAGGTGTGGACAGAATTAACCGGCTCAGGATGATCCGGCAATTGGTTATTGTATACCTTCGCATTCTTTACAGTTGGTTGAAGACGGCCATGTATTGCTTTGTTTGACTGGCGTACCACAGAAGTGGCATGGCTCATTCGTTACGTGTCGAGTACTCACAGCCCCAGCTGGAAAGTGGCTGTGTGTATCTGAGTTGATTTTCGCTTGTAATAGGATTTTCAGGAAGTATAATCTATAGTTGCCGGTCCCAGTGGCCGCGCGATCTAAGGTGTAGGTCTGCGGTCGCTCGCCTGCTGAGATCGTGGGTTCGAATCCCTTGGATGTTTGTCTGTTGTGAGTATTGTGTGTTGTCAGGTAGAGGTCTCTGCGACGAACTGATCACTCGTCCAGAGGAGTCCTACCGAAAGTGATGCGTCGCTGTGTGTGATCTAGAAACCTCAAGACTGAGGAGGTCATGGCCCGCGTTGGGCCGCAGCGCCACAAGAAAAAAAAATCTACAGTTAGATATTGGAATTATCACTGGGTGTCACGATTTACAAATATCGACTGAAACTCTTGCGACATATGTACCGAATGTGTTATGTTTCCAGCCGTGTGTTATGGATGTTGCACTTGCGCACTATAGCATTAGGAAGCAGCCATATAACGCTGAATAATTTAGCACTAAATTCATCTCATAAAAACTGCAATATGCAGCGATGGAGATTTGTTGCTCTCCGCAATAATTCCCTCATCTCATGCCGTTTATAAGATATTCCTTAACCGTAATTTTGTATTTGTTTCTTCTCTCCCTCGTTTGCACTACGTATTCATCCCATCCCAGGCTCCTTTATTTCATATACTTAAATATATTCTGCTGGATGGTTTGTAGTATAACGTGCATATTCATTACATAATATTCATTAAGTCCTACACTGTAAGTTTGGAATAATAGAATCGTGTAGAATGTCCGAGGGTTTTAGTTACATAATGAATATCAAACCCGCATATATATATATATATGTGTGTGTGTGTGTGTGTGTGTGTGTGTGTGTGTGTTTTTCACTTTCAGGCCAGGCTTTGACAGCCATAAGAAATATAGTCAGTTAATGAGTGATGTGCCAACAGTAATTGCTCATAATTCAAGTATTTTTTATCTCAGTATTTAACCAACTTGATGCACAAAATTTGTTTCACAATAAATTTTATTTCATGCCTCTACATGTTTCTAACACATGTGCTCGAAACATGTAGAGGCATGAAATAAAACTTATTGCGAAACAAATTTTGTGCATCAAGTTGGTTAAATACTGAGATAAATATACTGATATGCACGGTCAGCAAAACGTCAAAATTCATAACTCAAGTGTTTCCCGCAGTACGGTAGGTGGTGTGTGCTGTTTAAGAATTATGATTTGAGCTACATAATGACGTCTTGGATACTAAGAAATTTCTTTGATGGTTCTAATGTCTTTGACTACGAATACGGTGGTAGATTCCAGCACCATCGCGTTAGTTTGGCATAACTGCCAGATATGTATTAAATAATGGCTGGTAGTTCACAATGGGTGCAGTCTGAGAGACGAGGAATGTCTCGCGGATGTTCTGTTAGAAACATCTGAGATGTAACGTAATCGGACAGAATAAGCTTTACAATAAAACATTTTAAGTTCGTGTTTTGACATTATGCATACTTTCGTAGTTCTGAAGTTAGATTATGGCACATGCAAATGTACTGTTGCCAATATAATCACACAACAGGTATCGGTGCGTGGAACTGGAAATGTTTCACCTTTTATTTTCTTGAGTAACCAAAAATAATTCTGCTACCATTAAAAATTTTAGATCTAACGCCATGTACAAATGTGATACACATTCCTCCTACAGAATGTAACGCGAATTCCTACAGTTACTTCATAGGCGATGGATAAGACTAGACATGCAGAGGACAACTTTGCATTAAACGATCATAGAACGAGGTTTAAATTTCAAACTACGTTAATATATTTACTAGTAATAATGTGACAGTAGTGTCCCACATACCTCGAAATTTTTGCGATCACCATTTTAAAATCATTGACTATAGGCTTTTAAAACCATTCTTCAGGAAGTCTTTTTGTCGAATTTCGTAATAAATGGTTTGTTTCTATGAAGATGCTGAATAGTAAAAATGAAAAATTGTGTGAAAAGGGGGGTTTTAATGCTGTAACAGAGTTTCGGAGTGTTCTGAATGAGTTGGGTGGGAACAGTGAGAAGGTGAGGAAGTGACAGGAAACGTGCTGCAGTGCAGCTTTGTTCAGGACGGGAGTCACATTACAGGACAAGAAGCTGAGCGCTTGGCCTCGTGATGAGAGTCTGCGCCGTGTCAAGATGAGAGACAGCGATATGTCAACTGAGAGATGTTCGAGAGCTCCTTTCAGCATTTAGAAGATCACTGGAGTTTTCATACTTTCCTTCGACTAAGAACACACAAATAATTCATACTGGGGACGCTTTAACCTCAGTGCACTCGTAACATACATGTATATTTCCACAATTGGTAATCCAATTATACTTACAAATACATTTAAACTGTCTTCCACATAATATAGAACGTAGAGGACAACTTTAGTAGACAACAAACTATTAACTTAAATTAACGTGTAATATTTTACGATCAATCCTTCCGTCCGTCCATCCGTACGCGTGTTTCATCTAAGAAAATACTTCACGAATTTCGATAATTTCGTTTGCGGTGTACAGAAAAATGGTTATGGGCGAATAATTTTTGGTTATCATTCCGAGACAACTTCTTCCTGGCCCGAATATTAAATGGAACTGTATCGATGAACGCAAGAAACTTGGCTACGAGTAAGAATTCTGATGTAACCAATATTTATTTACTTTAAATGCCGTCGAACATGATAAATACTTAGAAACTGCTTGCAGTATTAATTTCTGACTGTACATGGTGGATACAACTGTACAACACACGGTAATGCACATACCCCCTTTGTCAGGGTTTGAATTGGTGTCTGTCATTAATTTCGTTCACAAACTTCAGGTCTGCTCGCCTGAAGCGCAGTATTTACTGACTGTTGTGAGTCCTCGAAATTGCTTTTGGTGATAGAAAAAATTAGGATCCCAGATAATAGACATGAATCAGTTATAAATGTACTTGAAGAACATTGAGGTGCGTGAAACTGTAAAAAATGCGTGCAGTAAGTGTAGGTACGTTAGTGTGTAATTCCCATAATTCCCATAATTGCATCGTCGTGTGTAGCTGGGTCTGTGTGGGAAGGACGGTGCGAGTCAGATATAGGTCTCTCGGTGGTGGTAAGAGTGGGACGTGGATCGTGGTTCTACTCTTACACGCACGTGTAAGTTGGAGGGGGACCATAATGCGACTGCAGGGCTTATGTCGGAACACGGGCTCTTCCTTTACAATCCCCTTACTACTGTTGCGAGGCTCGGACATACACATCGGACTGCAGACCCCCTCCCTCCACAAACCTCCTCGTCGCCCTTCCAACACTTTCTCTGTGCAACGTATCTGACCACGGAACTTCCCTTCCACCACCCGCTTTCCCGCAGGAAAGTCTGAAGAACTTACCTAACGATGCGGCTAAATCCAGAAAGTCGAAATTACACATTGCACACAGTCCGCGAAAATCATGAAGACTAAAAATCTACCTGATATAACAATCTTTGTTTTGTGAGTGAGTGAGTGAGTCAGTGAGTCGAAACTCATAGCCATTATTACCGGGATTCTGAGGTTACGATACAGCATGGTTCGCGGTGACATAACACCGGTTTCCATGGAGTGTTTGAGTGATATCAGGTGTCAGAATTTCGAGAGAGATAACACTGTTCTTAGCGTCCGATAGGTGGCACAGCCGTGTTAAGTTTAGCGCACTGTCACATATAACGAGCTCGTTTCTTGTATTTAGTGCAACGTTAGTTGCTTCGCTCTCTGTCTCGCTCTCTCTCTCTCTCTCTCTTTCTCGCTGTAGTTTCTTCTCGCTTTAAGACACTTCCAGGACGCCGAGGGTTACAAATTCATCCCTTGTGTTCACAGATTGAAATTCTGTTGTTTGTAATAAAAAGTTCTATTGTATTGTTACCGATTCACCCTATTATGTTCCCTAGAATGCTGCAACCCTTTCTTCAGTTACAAGGCTTTTGTAGCTGCTGTAGCAGAAGCTGTTCGGTTACAAAACAAAGGCAAATGTCACTTCAGTCCTTTGTATTTATGAGCCTCCATGTTTCATGAGAAGATCAAAAGTACATTACGATATATTAATTTGGTAAACCCATAAGCGCGCGGTGAATAATCAATCATGACAACGTCATAAAATAAATGATGTCACTGAAGGTAATATAGCAAGTGAAATGTTAATATTGTTGTTCACAGATTGTCTGCTGTAACCGTGCAAGCAAGACTCAGACAATGTTCACGCTATAATTCGTACTCATTGTTGTAGTTTCAAATGAATAAGATAAAAGAACCGCCAGGAATGTGTGTCCGACAGACCAACTGCATAACGTCCGGTAGAACAACTACATAATGTCCGGTAGACCAACTACATAATGTCCGGTAGACCAACTACTTAATGTCCGGCAGACAAAATACATAATGCTTGATAGACCAACTACATAATGTCCGGCAGACCAATTACATGATGTCCGGTAGACCAACTACATAATGTCCGGCAGACCAACTACATAATGTCCGGCAGACCAAGTACATAATGTCCTGTAGACCAACTACATAATGTACCTCAACACATTTCGAACCTCGACGTGGTTATCCTCAGGCGGAAGTACTTTTATTAAAATGTCGTGCGTGGGTAATTTGTTCAAACCATCAAAGTTTGTTACTCACCAACGAATGCACAAGTGATTGTCTTAAAAACAATATTAAAATTTACAGTATAACAGCTCCGACATGTTTCGGTGCAGTCACACCGTCCTCAGGGAGCGCATTATTCGTGATTACTAAAGTTACACTCGTTAAAATGGTCAATTATTCTACATCGGTGTGTGATTAATCACATAACATGTCGGAACTATTTCAATGTAAATTTTAATATTGTTTTAAGACAATCACTTGTGCATTCGTTGGTGAATAATAAACTGTGATAATATCACGATGCACGGTACGAATGTGAAAATTGTTCAAACCATATTGTCTCTGAAATATATAGAAATATATTTGGCTACCAGCTTATTGGGAAAGTGTAAAACTATATGACTGTTGTTGTACTGTAAATTACCTACTTCTTACTGTTAATAGTGCACTACTTTACAGAGTGTGTGTACCTAAACTACAGTATCATACACTAAGCACGAGGCTTATTCAGAAAGTAAGTACCGTTTCGCTGTAAAACAAATCGATTAAGGTTTCGTATAACACTTTATTGTTATCAGATTCTACATTCTTCAGACCATTTTTCCACATATTCGCCGCCATTATTGAGGCACTTATCGTAGCGGGGCACAAGTTTTTGTAAACCCTCCTCATAGAATGCGGCCGCCTGCGACCCAAATGACTACTGACAATGTCATGGAGTAGAGTCCTTGAAGTTTGAGGAAAGAGTAGGGACAGATCAGAAATTGTGCAACGTCTGTCGTCATGTACTCTTTCGTTGACTTTACGCACCAAATTATCATTCACCAAAGATGGACGCCCATTTCGCGCCTCATCGTGCACGTTATCTCGTCCTTCATTGAACATCCGAACCCATTATCTAACCATGCCATCACTCATCGCATTGTCACCATACACTTGACAGATCTGGTGATGAATCTCACTTGGTAGCACTTTCATAGAGTTAAAAAAAAAAAGAATTACAGACCGTATTTCACAGTCGGCGGCCCCTTCAGTTGTCTTAAGCATGTTTAAGGCACAGGAACAAACATAAACATAACACGAATTTCACGAAATTGCGTCTGTGGCTTCTCAATTGATAGAGGAAGTAACTGCGCATGCGCAAAGTGAGTGTCTCGAGGATGCGCGAGAGATCCGCGCAGACGGTACTTACTTTCCGAATAACCTACGTACTAAAATACTAAAAAGTAATAATGTAATATAATAATAATAATGCTGCTCACATTGTTTCGCCTCTAACTTGGCCGTAACTTACGATATCTACCGTTATACTTAAAAGAACATAGTTTTAACTCAGTTACGTAGGCCTACACACCATTTGCAACGATTTATCGCAGAGACATGGTCATTGCGATTCTTAGAATCATCAGTGACTACTTACAAGCCGGCTTTCATACACGAAATCGTCGAACGACTGCACTGTTACATACAAAATTTCCGGCGTTCGGCTTATTCCAGACCTTGTGGTTGCATGTGGCTAGCACCGGTGGCTTAGGGTCTGCGCTGCAGAACTCAAACCGAATCCTGTCAGTATAACCTGACTGACAAAGATGTTGCACAGAGAGACACTGGGCTTTACTCCACTGGTCTGGACTTCAGACACTAATAAATGTCCGGCACGATATTACGTGAATCATTGTTACAGAACTGTAGAAGGAAGTGCACAAGATCACCGTGAAATAGCATCAGCAAAGGTATTGATAATATTCTAGTTCTGCTTAACTAAACAACCAAAATTCCCTCATAAAACTCTGCGTTTTCAGTATTAATCCACCCATCTGCTTTGTTTTCGAGCAGGCAATTTGTATGTTAATTCACGTTTGTTATTGACACTTTCTTGTTCCCCATAGTTTAAGAGTTTGGAAACTTCTAGAGCTCTTGTCCCTTTAGACTGTTGTGGGAATGGTGATTGGTGAGCACCAGGATGAGAGGGTGGGGATTAGATTGAGGAGACGGGCAAATTCTTCTTCCCAGAAAGCCATGCATCACCTTGGCTGTAGTCATAAATCTGAATTCGTTGCGTCATTCTTCTCAGATCTGCATATCGATTTCTTCTGTTATTTCATTGATATTCAAGACCATTACTCTTTTCTAACCCCTAAGAAACATCATCACCCCTTCCATCCCCACCTCTTCCATAGCCCTACACTAACTAGGTTCCTAATCTATATTCTAGTCAAGAACTTTTTCGGCCGTTTGTCCGCCTGTCCCCTTTAGGTGGCACGGTCTCGGATTTGTAGCTTAGTTCCCCTTGTTTAGTGAGCTAGACACGTATAGGACTGGGGCAAGCAATATCAGACTTTACAGCATCCAACTTGCTTAAACTCTAACCGAGACTGCCGTGCTGCTCAAGTTTACAGCCTTAGCATTTCTTACAGTCTCTGTTATTACATCCCAATTCCAATATCATGCTGAAAACAGCGTTTTACTGACGCAGCTTAATACTCAACTCGTTTCTCGACGGCTGATGTCGTCACTGAGGCTTCGGGTTTAGTTTCGCACAGGTCATGAAATTTATGTAGTGTAGTAACTGCGTTTCTCAATAAGTGGGCCGTGAAACACTGTTATGCTGTTGTTCTGGTAAGTTACTTGAAAGTGATGGGCTGAACAACATGTCGGTATTATAAGAGTCTGAGTGCTCAACCATACTTTGGCCCTGATACATATTAGATCTGAGACAGGTGAGACTTGAAAAGCAGTTAGGTCATGGTGACGAAGATATTTCATGTCCCTACAGGGAATTGAACCCTTATCAGTCCATATCTCGTAGCGGGTGGTTGTACTGAGGTACGCTCTACCCTAAGTGGGTCAAAGTAGGAACTGCGTGCTGTCATCACGTATAGTAGGAACTGCGTGCTGTCATCACGTGTAGTAGGAACTGCGTGCTGTCATCACGTATAGTAGGAACTGCGTGCTGTCATCACGTATAGTAGGA
>Ga0123354_10010316_pt1 | contig 14384 bp, 12 predicted proteins | sample TergutLab28metaG_2_FD_97872 | JGI IMG/M metagenome (GOLD analysis project Ga0123354, IMG submission 97872) | Labiotermes labralis P4 segment gut microbial communities from Petit-Saut dam, French Guiana - Lab288 P4 | ecosystem: Host-associated > Arthropoda: Insects > Digestive system > Gut ... | reverse complement strand
TTACAGTTACAACTCGTGCTGACGAGAATGTAACTCTTGATTCTAACTTATGACCTTTCAGGTTCTGTATAATTTCTATCTCGCTAATTGCTATTGGGCTGCTTAAATGTCGCGTGTGTTTTGCGTGAGATACGTTTCATATTCGCACACCCACTCCTGCGTAGTCACAGTGAAACGAAGCCATTAAAACAGGGGTTGGAAACCTTCGGGCATTTGCGGGCCGCTTTCGAATTTCAGCAAAATAACGCAGGCCACTTTCGTACGGGGCTTTCATGTTGGGATAAGCAGGAGCTGTTTGAGATCGAAATGAGAGGTGACACCCACACTTACACATTTATTTCGTAGATGTTTAAAATTTATGTGTATATTTTAATATGTTGTGGCTAAAGATTACTTTACTTCAGTGATTAGGATTATCAGCAAAATCATTGCGCTTTTATTGCTCTCTTTAGAGATTTCTGAGTTTGGGTGTTTCTGGCTGCCTATTGAATATTGTTGTAAACTATGAGAGAAAAGTGCATAAATTAGCTTTCCGTAAGCTGGGGAAAAGATTTTCTTCCTATGAATTTCATCACCGCAAATGCTTTTTCGTAGAAGTAAATGCTGCCGAAGTCTCGTAGTGTATTCTTCCCCAATGTTTAGTTAGGGTTGAAATTTTGAAGCAGTTTTCCATAAAAATATTTTTGTTTTTCTCACTGAAGTGTCTCTCAGATCGCCATTACTCTGTAATTCAGTAAATCACTTTTCACATTCAGTGACGAAAGTCTATAGCAGAGAGGTGCCTTATTTGTCCTTGTGATGAAATGTCCTTACCATCAAGAAAAATTATTTAGCGCCTACTTCTTCCTTAGAATCTACCAATCACATGGCAAGGTGAAAGATTTGGCTGTAGTTTCGGAAGATAGAAAGTAAGTAAGGGTTTTTTCACTGGCATATTTGACAAACAGGCTAAGCTGCATTTCTAACGCCTTTACACTACACAACATGAGACTAACAATTAACCTTTTCCTTGAAGATTTTTATTGACTTACGTTAAATTGTTCTGTCCTCATAAAATGTGACACTCGTGACCCAATCCTCGTCATATGGTTTGGGTAGAGATTTGTCCATGTCTCTTATAAAAATACGTATTTCTGTTCCCAAAAAAAGACACTCTTTCACACAGTAACTTTTCTCGTCCTTCTGAGAAGACTTTATCGCCATATTCTGAGCAGATGATTGACCGTGATTCATATCGTTACGTCAAATGTAGTTCACTGCTAAAATCATAGTTTCAATAACTTCTGTCCCTTCCAGTGAAAGAATCTTGTATTACGGTGCTCCGTCGATACATAATTCATTGAAACGCCATCTGAATATCAGATGCCATGTGCGTAACCTTTTCCAGATACATCCTACTATGCCGCAGATGTCAGGGCGTGTTTCTTTCAACACTAATACAATGCGCTATATTGACGTCCTGTTTGCATTCAAACACAAAATGCCAATGATAGAAATCCTGCTACATTATTTATAGTTCGTGAAACTTTCTGTATTTTGTCTGTATTTAAGCTAAACTTTAGCAATTTTTAATGTTCTGTTCAAGACTGCTATAATTTATCCGGTCCTATATTTTTGTCTTTTTTTTTTTACTGTTCGTGAATCATAATTTCTCATCTGATCTTAGGTCTCCCCCGCCCCCCCCCCCCAAAAAAAAATTGTAACTAGGGCCGCGGTGTATCAACCCTTGTAAGAAAGCAGTAAAAATTAATACTGTGACGTAGTCGTACCCGTGGCACTACCGACATCTCCACTGCTTTAGAACGCCTCGATGTAACACCTCATTTCTATTTGAGTCGTAACGAATTATTGACGCCACTTGATCGGCTTAAATTAGTTTTAAGTTTGTTGCGCCAAGAACACAGATTAATGAAATCCAAGAAAAATGTGCTAAAAATTATTTTGCCTGAGACAAATGAAGTATATTAGTACTTTACGATATTATATAACGAGGAAGTACGTGACCTTGAACGTGTACGTGTCACGTGGTGTCCGGTGTTCTTAAGGTAGTGAGGTCAGGGGTTAGGATGGGCCAGGCGTGTAGGTAGAATGGATAATATTTAACGAGGATCTGTTGATGTATACAGGGCACCTAGTGTGTTCTCGTGGTTACGATGGGCTGGGTATGCAGATATGATACCTATAACATAGCGAGTGATGTGCAATTTACATAGGCCACGTAGTGTTATTTGGGTCATGAAATACAGGATGATCCAATGTCCATTTTGGATATTTCTTAACCGTGAGCTGTGTGATTTCTGCAGGTCAACTGCTGTTGGCGGGGACGTGAAGGGAAGGACGTTACATTGGGTTGCCTATGTGGCAATGATGAGAGAGAATGGGAATGTATTATTCTTAAGTATATTAGCAGTGAATTCCTTTTATTCTCTTTCATATTTTGTGTTGTAAACTGAGAATCTAACACTCATTTGTTCCAAAAAAATTTCAGAAACAACTAGTTTTAAAAAAATATAATAATTTGTCAGTACTGAAATGAATGAAGCACAAGCCAGCACATGAGCTACTTCCTGTAGTAATTTTAACAATTCCCACAATTACTGCTTCTGTCTGAAGCTCTAAAAAGAACCAAAATATTTCTGTCAAGCCCCCAGCTCCAGAGCAAACTTCTAGATTGTCAGTGATGCTTATTGAAAGGCGACAATTGTCTAGTGTGGTGCAACAGGTGATATTTTGCGACATCATGATAGAACTATCCTAAGAAAGGGTTCCTGAATTGATTTAAAGTACAAAGAACAGCGTAAGTGGCTTCTGGGTTCGTTTCCATTTATCCATCAATTCGAGTGTGTCGGGCTGTCGAACCGGCTGACTGTCCAACACGTCTGTTTTGTGAGTCGTGTAGTTCTGGCAGTTAAAACGTGGTAATGCAGATTTAGCATCAAAAAAATACCCACAATCTGTAAATGCGTTACTCGTCCCCATGGAAAGCATGGACTATAAAAATATTAGTAATTTCATTTGTGCTCTTCATTATTACTACGCTGGCACAAAATTGAGCAGGTCAATTAGAGAGACAGCAGAGAAATATGAAGTGAAATATTCGTACATAAGATAACAACCTACAAACGCAAGCACAAAAAGAATAAATAACGCCAGATAAGTGGCATGACTAAGTTTATATTATCCATTCCATGAATTATAGTTCAGTTTCCACAATTTCTAAAAAAAACTGCACACAGTTGTCGTTTAACTTTTGATAATACTTTTAAAAACATTAAAATTCTACATTTTTAGGTCCTTACTGATCCATCATCAGGGAGCATATTAATTGTTGTACAAAACAGTTAATAAACAATATTTTAATCTCTTGCATATGTAGAAGAAATGGTGGGATTCTTCCGTGTAGAGTGAATATGTGTGGGGAACGAAATTATTACATAGTAAACTGGAGAATGGTGTGGATTTATTGCAGGTATTCGCGGTCCTCTAAATGTATTGGAAGTATTCATGATACTCTGGATGTATTGGATATACTCACGGTAGTCTGAATGTATTGGAGATATTCACGGTACTATGGATCTATTGGACATATTCGCGGTGCTCTGGATGTATTGGGGGTATTCACGGTATTCTTGAAGTATTGGATATATTCGCCACATTCTAGATGTATTGGATATATTCGCGGTACTCTAAATGTAATGTAGGGATTCGTGGTACCCTGGATGTATTGGACATATTAGCGGTGCTCTGGATGTATTGGGGGTATTCACGGTACTCTGGATGTATTGGATATATTTGCGACATTCTAAATGTATTGGATATATTCGCGGTACTCTGAATGTATTGTAGAGATTCGCGATACTCTAGACTATTGGATATATTCACGGTACTCTAAATGTATTGTAGGGATTCGCGGTACTCTGGGTGTACTGGAGGTATTCACGGTATTCTGGATGTATTGGATATATTTGCGGCAATCTAGACGTATTGGATATATTCGCGGTACTCTAAATGTATTGTAGGGACTCGCGGTACTCTGTATGTATTGGATATATTCGCGGTGCTCTAAATGTAATGTAGGGATTCGTGGTACCCTGGATGTATTGGACATATTCGCGGTACTCTGGATGTGTTGGATATATTCGCGACATTCTAGAGGTATTGGATACATTCGCGATACTCTATACATATTGGATATTCGCGGTACTCTAAACGTATTGTAGGGATCCGCGGTACTCTAGATGTATTGGATATATTCGCGGTATTCTAAATGTATTGGAAATATTCGCGGTACTCTAAATGTATTGTAGGGATTCGCGGTACTCTGGATGTATTGGATATATTCGCGGTACTCTAAACGTATTGTAGGGATTCGCGGTACTCTGGATGTATTGGATATATTCGCAGTACTCTAAATGTAATGTAGGGATTCGCGGTACCCTGGATGTATTGGACATATTCGCGGTACACTGGATGTATTGGATATATTCGTGGTACTCTGGATGTATTGGAGGTATTGGCGGTACTCTGGATGTATTGGAGGTATTCACGGTACTCTGGATGTATTGGATGTATTCATGGTACTTGAGCCCACGCGGTCATCACCCCATGAGGGGTGAAACCACTTGATAACAAAAACGTGGACTCGGCACTATGTAATTTGGGCGGCTGGGTCCCGAAGCGATGACCTCCTGTGGGGTAGTGTAAGTAAAGATAGCCTCGCAATACACAACCAAGTAACACAGTAGTAACAAGAGATATAAAAATATATTCTGGGTACAATATATGCATACATAAATCAGACAACCAAATATAACACAATAATTGCCTAAAGGAACTGTATCGGCCTTCACAGCGGATCATGCAACATTCCTAGTTTCCTTCGTAATATTACGATGCATCCACAACGTGCTTCCACAGGCCTAGCCTAGCGCATCCCGCTTCCACACATGTCTCAGAGAAAACAATGTTACGCAATGCAAATTACTGCCTAACTCGCACTACAGACTCGGCAACCTTCAGGCAGGAACATTCTTACGTGCATGATCTCACAACTTTACATTGGCCCGTACAAACTGTCAGTGTTACTTGCACAACAAATACATACCAAAATTACCAAGACAATAATTAAAACATCTCTTCTGCTTTGCCCCTAGCCACCGAGGGCCGACGTCGAGTACGAACCAACAAACAACCAAAAACGTCACCTTTAGAAATGCCAAGCCAAAAATGTAAATTTCTAACCTACGTTCATACTCGATCGCCCGCAGGTGGGTAGCGTACAACACAGCAAACCAAATCCTCCTCAGCTGGCTAGCCCCTTCTCCTGACGTAGTAGTAAACAGACTAGTCGATGTTATAAGTTGACGGACGAGATAGCAAGTCAGAGTCCGGGCTTCAGTCGCCCCCCACGAAAACTCTCAAAACCGCCCCCATCCCTTTCACCCGCTCACGGCAGCCAATCGCCGGAAGACAACCAAGGGAAAGTTGTGACAGGACGGAAGATTCGAGAAGTCTAACTTCCGCATGGAGACGGCCTTTGAGCTGAGCCCCCCCCCCGCGGGCACGGCTCATACTTTGAATTTATTGGAGGTATTCGCCGAATTCTGGATGTTTTCGGGGTATTCACGGTACTATGAAAGTGTTGGATATATTCGCTGTACTCTGAGTGTATTTACGTATTCAAAGTCCTTGTGTACCTCCAGCACATCCACACCCTGCTCCAGCTTATTGTATATCAATTCCGTTCGCCACACATATTCAGTCGACATATAAGTATCCCACCACTTGTTGGGCCAATGCAAGGGATCAAATGTTTGTTTAGTAATTGGTTATACAACGCTGATTAACGTACTTACTGCTGATGGACCACTAGTTCCGAAATGTGTTAGAGGTCAATGTTTTTAAAAATAATATTCTAAGTTCAGTGACAGTTGGGTGCATTTGTTGGTTGATACTATGGAGCGTGAATGATGCAAACGCAATTAAATTAATACGAAATCCAGGACAACAACAACGACAACAACAACAACAGCATAATAATAATAATAATAATAATATGACACTAATGTGCGCTATTCCCGCGTGGGGCGAACCAGTACAACCTTTAAGTAACTTAGTGTTTACGGAAAGAGGAACAATATAAACATTCTGAAAGAATTATAGAGATGAAGTACTATTCACGATGGTACAGACATACAAATTTTAGGTACAGGCCAGTTGAAATGTGATGACACACGCGCGCACAGAAACCAGATTTCGTCTTTCGGCGAAACGGACGAGTCCATTTAAATCGGCTGGGGTGTCAGTTCAGTCGACTATTGGCAGCGGAAGTGTGCGCATCAGCGGTAGTAATGCTGGATACACCATGATCCGAGGTGGTGTGAAGGCTATCCACTCCATTCACCAGTTTCCCTTTCACTAACCCTCCCGCGCGTTACCATGTACCATCACATTTCAACCGGAGTCTACGTCTCACAGGGACACTTACTGGTGGAGTCAAGAACATACGACTCTAACTTACAATGCACAGGGCGCTACTCCCGCTAACACCAGCTTCGTTTTAGCGCGCAACTCGTGAAAAATTATTGACTAGGAACTTCTTGCTGACGTCTTGTAATCTACTTACGTGTACAGACATTATATGTCTCTTTCTGCTCTTAGTTTCCTCGTGTGGTTTTCCCACTTACGTCTAACTTTATACAGTAGAACTGCACTTATTCGGATTAACTGCAGAAAATCCGGATAACTGGATTTTTCTTCGACTATAGACTACACTGGCAGTTTGAAGTTCGGCTGTTACTCTAAACAGTATGTGCCTGCGTCTATCCATTTCGATTACGCCTGATTTTGAAGTCATAGAAACCATAACTCTGTGCTGTACTTGATCCGATTAACCGATAATTTCAAGGCAAGTTAGTTTTTTTTTTTTTATTTAGAATTCTCAACAAATTGAAACGAAGGGTCAAGCCGATCCGGATAACCAGCGTCCGGATAAGTGGATTTCTACTGTATAAGTAAAAATATCCCTAAATTTATCAGACCTTTCATATTTGTTCACCCCACTTTTCTTATATGCCATCTGTACCTTTGCCAATAATAGCTTGCTTTCCAGAAATTTGTCAGAAGGGTAAATCGGAGTATACAAGACAAGTGTTTGTAAATTTGATGTTTGCTGGACCGTGCATCATTGTGACAACTGAAGAATAAAAACCAACTAGATGTCACTTATTATTTTATTGTACTTTTTATAGGTTCAACATGTTTCGGGCACTACTATGTCCATCATCAGGAGCTCGCGACTATAATGTTGATTTACCACATTGGTCGTTTCGTTCTGTAAAGATGGAGGGGATAGCGTTAATGTAAAGACCCTACCCCCTCAATCTTTACAGAACGAAACGACCAATGTGGTAATTAACATTATAGTTGCGAGCTCCTGATGATGGGCATACTAGTGCACGAAACATGTTGAGCCTATAAGAAGTACAATAAAATAATAAGTGGCACCTATTTGGTTTTTAATCTTCAATTATCAAGTGCATGTACAATTAACACTCCTGCACAACATACTTCCATCCGTTATTTTATCTCCCGCACGTGCCTCTCCAATAGGCTCAGTCTTTAATATTCAAATGTGTTCAAAGCGTAATCGATTCGGCTTCCCTTTTTCAATTGCACCTTTAAAGAACAGCTGTTTTAATCAGATTCTTGTGGTCAGTAGAGACCAGGCCCTCTCAGATTCACTGAGGGATTTTGGCACAATATACAGAAGGCGTACGAAAGTGTGTAAAGTTTGGAGTGGTAAAACAGGTGTCGCTGACAACCCTTCAGTTCGTCTGAAAATTCAGCAACAATAAAAACAGTTCGATTTGTTTTCCTGATACTCCCGGAAGCTTGGACATCAGCTGCGGTTCTGAGTATTCAATCATACACGTCACTAAAATATCGCTCAGTCTGTGCAGGCGGACTCCCCAACGTCTTAATGCTGAGCGGAACACAAAAGGCTTAACCATCAAACCAATATCTCTTTTGAAGACATTAGGAAGCTTTTGGAATTAAGTGAGAAATGTGTGGGCAAGCAAGCAGCCTAGGCTGACATGTAGAATTGTGTTTTTAAAAAAATCTTTTTATTTCATCGTCATCATCATTATCTGTCACGAGTTAGGCCTTAATAGATCTGATTCGGCCTCGTATGATAGTCTCCGCCTTTTTAATTGTGTAATAAAAATACATACTCTTTGTTTTTCTTAATTTACGTTCATATATACGATGTGAGAAAAAAAAGTTCCCGAACTGGGGCACTATAACAATTTAATGCTTTCCTTATCCACAGTTCTGTATCGTCTCCTTCAATTTAGTCCCTTTCAGATTGCAAACACCGGGCCCAGGGCCTGCCCGGAATTACCTCTGGAAGTCCCACTTCTTGGTGCTGTCCAGCAACCCCTTCGATTCCGTTCGAATTTCCGCGATGTCCGGGAATCCCCGTTCCTTTGCCTGGAAACAGGAAGAAGTTACAAATAACTAGAGCTGGATATCCGCTGTGGTACACATCGTTATTCATCTAACAGGGTGTAAAATTATATCAACTAAAAGCATCTAAGAAAGGAAATAAGCACACCCAACTCTATCTGATTTGAACGGCAACATAATTTGGGATTTTATGACAGTAGGGAAATATTGACTGTTAATTATCTTAGTAATTAACAAACTTGATGCACAAAATTTTTGTTTTACAATAAGCTTATTTCATGACTCCACATGTTTCGAGCACCATGTGCTCATCATCAGGAGGTCAAAATTGTATTATACAGCCTCTGGTATCATTACACTGAAACAATTGAGTGGTCTAAAATTATTAAAAATTACTAAAATACAAAATAAATATGAGCAAATAGTAATAAAATTTATGTGTGAATTTGTCGGATGTGATTACTGTGTATTACTTACTATAAACATGCTATGTCATGTAGAGGTTATGTTTATCCAGTTATTAAACTTATTAGAAAGGTACTGTGTCTATTTATATTTATGTTTGCTGAGTCTATCCAGTCATAAAATCGTATAAATTGCTGATTAGTTGTTGTATCTCTAGGGGTTATGTTTGTCCGGTTGTTCAAATGGTTAAAAATACGACGTCTATTTACATTACCTATCTAAAAAAAGTTGTGTTTATCCAGTTATTAAGATCGTGCTGTGTCTATTTACTTTACATTAATTGTTGAATCTACATAAAATGCAACTTGACTGTTGTTAAAACGTGCTTACCCTATAGGTGGCCGCCTCATGCACAGGTTGAGAGGGGACTGGTTGGAATGCGTGGGATTGTGGGTTAGGCGTCAGGTGGGTTATGACGTGTAGTATTTGAGTGAAGGAGGTCAAACATAGGATTATGTTCGTTCAGATGTTGTTCGGGGATGAGTTCATTATTATGGTGGAACGACTGGATGTACATTTTGCTTCCATATGAACAAAAGTGCTTGAGGGAAAAAATGACAAAGTTTAGCGCCGGAATATTCGGCTCCATTCCACACACACACACACACACACATATATATATATATATATATATATATATATATATAATCCGAAACAAAACTGCATATAATTTTCAGGACGCAACAACAAAATAAAATATTAAAACTTACAAGTCCTTTTACCAGAATGTAATTTATAATTCCGGACCAAGACGAAATTTAGCGATATGTTGATTGAGGAACTAACAGAATCAGAGTCAAATATCAGGCAATGTTTAGAGTGGTCACCAGAGGAAGGTTATTTGGAGGGGGTAAAATTGTGACAACAACGGAACTACGCAGTTACCGGGTACACGATCACTAACTCAGCATTTACCTCACAATAAACACAGTTCAAAAGTTAGTGTTCTAATCATGAGGTCATCACCAAAGGCTCTCTTAAGCATGTCACAATTCTCATAAATTTTATCTCGTGGTTAAAACGAAACCTGATACAAATTCTCGTTTCCCTAAGGTCTACCGTTTCACTGGATTGCAGCGATCGTAGTACGCACTTAGACATCAGTAGCACAGAAACGCAGCTTTCTGTTCCATGGATACTCACCGCACTAATTTACAGTAAACGAACTCAGCCATTCCTAGCGGTGCACAGCTTCGTTACTTCCCGTTATTCTTTCAAGCGGGCAGTTCGGAAATTGTTGCTCGCCTTTTTGCTGTACAGTGCTTTATAGAGCAGACTGTACCGTATCCTATCTGCCTTATACTACATGTAATGTAGCAAGTGACTGAACTGCAGTTCTATTAGCGACAGCTTAGTCATTTGGACGGTCATAATCTTGACAGACGCCAAGTTTAAGCTTCCTAAAAGCCTCCAGTATTTTCTCCGTTGGGCTTCGCCTTGTCGAGTGCTACAAACATCGCACTTCCTTAATGACTTTATACGACTTCTACATGCTGCCTGCTTAATTTCGTGATAAAATCGTACAGAAACAATGGAAGTGCCTTTCTTTCCAATGTTTCCGAGTTCAGAAAGAATACTGCTGTGCTTTAGGGCTTTTAGATTTTTATCGGTTTCCTTCTGATTAGAGCAGCATATAGGTGAAGAGGAATCTGTAGGACTGATAGAAAGATACTGAGAGAGAGAAAACGAATTACTCGGACGAAAAGTTTTCCCAGTGCCACTTTGTTCGCCACACATCTCACATGAATTGTGTCGGATAGAAATCGTACAAGAACGACAAAGTGTGTTTTTCTGTCTCATTCTGTCCGATATCTGAAGGAGCATTACGTGGTCGCAGGGTCCCTACAGTCTTCCGCTTATCCTAATAAAAGCGGCATAAAGATGAGTATGAGTGTGGAGCTTTGGTGGAATGGTGCTGACAGGGAAACATCTAAATATTGGGAAGAACTTACTCCCCATCAAAAATCTGAAGGGCGAGGTGCTGTTCGACTTCACGCAGTATTTTATATCATGTGCTTATTTTACGTACGTTTTCCTGAACTCAGTAGTCACGTGCCAACGAAAAGGACGAAGGATCTGCAGTTTTAATGGCCACAAAAAGACTGACGTTATAAGAAAAGTCTTGGCAGCATGGGCACGTCCTGAATTCCATCTGGCACAGCGGTATAAATTTGGCTTTCAATTGCCGGACTCTTTCGCACAGGGCAGTTAGCTGTTTGTGTCCCTCTCTAGCCTAGATAGTTTACATCCTGCCCGTAGAGTGCATCTGTGAGTTTTCTACGTTTCTCGCAGTAAACAGAGATCATGTCTCTAAACAGCGTTAACCGGTCGGTCTTTTAATAGAGATGCTGTGTGTTTACTGTGAGCTATGAATTGAATTTTTGTATATTATTCGGATTGAACTAATTTTGCACTGGGTTGAGCGGATCAAGTGCCAGGCTGCCAGGCCCTTGTCTCGGAAGCTCGGCTTCAGTTCCAGGTCAGTGTGTGTGAGTTTTGCCGTGGGAAAAGTGGCATTAAGGATTTTTCCGAGTACTTTATACCCTCGTAGTATTATTCTACCAGTGCAGACTCCTTATCTTAATTGTAATATTACTCTTATCAGAACAACATTTGGGCAAAACCTGAGTACCTTTCGGGATTGTACTCTGTCAGATAATGGGGAGCAACGTACAGAAAATTTGTTCAATTTCAGTCATTGTATAAACGTTAGAAGAAGTGAAAAATGTTGTGGATGTGTTCAGTGTGTTTTTTAGTCTCTGTGTTATTAAAACGAATATCCAGACATATACTAGCCTTCTGATTGAAATGCAGATGTGAGTAATTTGGGTTTTAATATTGTGACTCAGACAATGCACACATACATCTTTACTGCATACACAGGCTGTGTTCTGACCCTTTATCCGTAGGTATTGATGGGAAAGTTTGAGCAAACAAGATGTGTGTTCGATACTTTCACGTGTTCGTGTATGCGGTGACATGGATTTGACTTTAGCCAGGTGTAAAAAATGAAAGACAGTTGTAAAGCAGTTTGCTGAAGTTTTCCGTTGTGTATACACGACGAAAATGTGTCGACTTAAATGCTTTTTGTAGTGTGATTCGTGGTCCGCGGGCCCCTTACGGCTCGTTCTTACATCTCCGTTAAAGCAGGCTACGACTGCCATATTAATTTCTTATTCTTCTTACCTTGTTCTTGCCTTATAGAAAGAACTTTAATCACGATACGGACAACTTGCGAGCATGTTTACTCTTATGTACATTTTAATGCATCGTTTACAGAAGTGTGTACATTTGACACTAAAGGTGAAGGCGTCTTTTCTTCTTCCATTCATTTCATCTCCGAAAATAATTGACGCGTTTTATGAAATTTGTTTTTTTTGGGTAAAAGTTAAAATCTGACGAGGAATTTAATTATACATTTTTACCTATATCGTTTCAGTATTTTGATGGGAGAACAAGACGGGAAAAACGACATTCATACATGGCGAGATCTAGCATTAAAATCAGTTGTGCATAAATAACGGGATGTGTACTCGATTCATCTGGCTCAGGATAGGAACTTGGGGAGAGCTGTTGTGAAAACGGTAGTGAAGATTCGCTTGCCAGAACGTTGGAGAATTTTGTGACTAGCCGAGAGCCTGTTGGCTTCAGAGAAATACAGTTCAGCATGGCATTTGATTTAAATAATCAGTTCAATACATCAAATAATCTGGAACTCAATAAATTCTATTGCAAATTGTTTGTCAAAAACAGTTCCAGTGTAAAAGCAAATCTGTTTCACTTCATTTCGAAACGCTTCATATTACTGCACCGCCCACTCGAAGTAGCCTTGTTACTGTCGGCAGTAACCGAACATAAACACCACGGAGATCTACAGAGAACAGGCGCATTATGTGCCATTGTCACGTCGGTTTGGACCCACACGAAGCTGAATTACCTTCAGCCGTATGTTGCATATGTTACATTGTGGGCCGGCATATCTACTTATTACGGGGTCGAAGGTCCGGGGATCCAATCCCGGTGGGAGAGATTTTTTGCGCTGATTCAGACCGGCCCTGTGCAGTAGGTACTGGCTCACTTTCCCGGGGGTAAAGCCACTGGGGCGTGGCGTTAACTACCCATTCCCATCTAGCGCCGAAGTTAAAGAGTGAGTAGAACAATACCTCTAATTCCCCTCTGGGCCTGCATGACCTGTTCTATGGTGAACTGTACTTCTTATATTTACATATGTTACGGCGCGTGTGGGCTAATACGGCAGCAAGTGACGAGTCCTGTTTGCTGATCTGTGATACCCGTATACGCCTATAGATGGTAATATTCACGGAGTTCGTTCATTGCCTTCTTTCATATTATGAAAGTTCCTGGCGTGTGGGAGGTAGAAAATACGGAGGAAACTGAAAGGGAGTAATAGTGAAACGAAATACGTTACTGTATGAGAGGGCTCTTTATAATGATTTAGTTTCCCACACGATCAAGAAATGTCAGCATTTACGACACTCAAGTTTTTATTTGTTGCTGTGCCCAGAGGGTACCGCCACTGGTCCTGTTCCAGAGGATACCGCCACTGGTCCTGTTCCATGCAATAGCTCAATTTTAATTCGAACCCTCACTAAACCTTCCTGTGCACTTCTCATCTTTGCAGTAACATGCTAGTGTAATCCTCCATTTGATAAAACCACGACAGTATTGAACGAAGAGAAATTATGAAGACTTCATTATGCAGTGTGCAGTATGCTTTATCCTGCTGTTATTTCCTTCAACGCCTTCATGACCCATTCAGTATTAAACCCAACATGACTTTCCCTGTTGTTTACCGCCAGGCAACACGTGCCATTTTCACGTGTCTGCGGTCTGACGTACAGAAGGGTGACGGGCGCAGGCTGTCTAGCACCACTGAAGAAAAACATAAGATTAAAGTTTCTGTCACGAAATGCGGAATGAAGGGTAGCCAGCCTACTGTGGAATTGCTCTGAGCTGTGTTGATCAGGAGGAGAATCGGAACACTGGGTTTGTGGTAGGGATGTTACTATGTGACAGTGAGTGTACAGTGACTGTGCTGGCGATGTTGCTGTAGTGAGTGTACAGGGGTTGTGGTAGCGATGTTGCTGTGGTGAGTGTACAGGGATTGTGGTAGCAATGTTGCTGTGATGAGTGTACAGGGGTTGTGGTAGCGATGTTGCTGTGGTGAGTGTGCAGGGGTTGTGGTAGCGATGTTGCTGTGGTGAGTGTACAGGGGTTGTGGTAGCGATGTTGCTGTGGTGAGTGTACAGGGGTTGTGGTAGCGATGTTGCTGTGGTGAGTGTATAGGGGTTGTGGTAGCGATGTTGCTTTGGTGAGTGTACAGGGGTTGTGGTAGCGATGTTGCTTTGGTGAGTGTACAGGGGTTGTGGTAGCGATGTTGCTGTGGTGAGTGTACAGGGGTTGTGGTAGCGATGTTGCTGTGGTGAGTG
>Ga0123354_10010315_pt1 | contig 14384 bp, 13 predicted proteins | sample TergutLab28metaG_2_FD_97872 | JGI IMG/M metagenome (GOLD analysis project Ga0123354, IMG submission 97872) | Labiotermes labralis P4 segment gut microbial communities from Petit-Saut dam, French Guiana - Lab288 P4 | ecosystem: Host-associated > Arthropoda: Insects > Digestive system > Gut ... | reverse complement strand
CGCCAACAAATGATTCAAGCGCGTGAAACGCATTTGGACGCCTTGGCTTACCGCTTGGAAAATCCCTATGTTCGTTATGTGATGCAGTCGCTGATTAGCGGCGTACCCGATCCGAGCTTGGCAGAGAGCGAAGGATTCCGTTTATGTCAGGATTTAGGGCTTGTAACCATTGAGCGTGGAACGCCGCAGGTTGCCAACCCGATCTATCGCGAAGTGTTGGCGCGCCAGATGACTTATGGTCCTCAATTGGCGATTTCTTACCCGGAATGGCAATGGCAACTGCCCGACGGTAATCTGGATATGGACAGGCTGCTGAAAGAGTTTCAAAAATTCTGGCGGCGCAATGCCGATGTTTGGGAACAGAAATCGGATTATTCCGAAGCGTTTCCGCATTTACTGCTGATGGCGTTTTTGCAGCGGATTCTCAACGGCGGCGGGCGCATCGAAAGAGAATATGCCGCCGGTCGCGGACGAATGGATTTAGCCGTAGAATACAACGGAAAATGGTTCATCATCGAAATCAAATTGCTCCACGATTATGAGACTCCTCAGTTGGTGGAAGAAGAAGGGTTGGAACAAATAAAAGGCTATCGCGATAAAATTGATGCAAAGGCTCAATCGTATTTAGTCATTTTCGACCGGCGTTCAAAATCGCTACAACTTCCATGGGAAGAACGTATTCAATGGCGGACAGTTGGCGATTTTTCCGTTTTGGGATGTTGATTTATATTGCACAATGAAACTGCAACTTTTAATAGTATTTGTGTTGTTTCTAATCGCCGGACGTCCGGAAACGAAAGCGCAAAATGTTTCAAAGCAAGGCGTTCGTGATTTTACTGCGAATACGAGTGATACGATGAAAGTCGTAACGCTGAATGATATTTATGTGTATCCACCCCCGGTTTTTAAAAGTCCGGCTGAAGAAGCGCAGTATTGGCGATTAATCAGGGATGTAAAAAAAACGTTGCCATACGCAAAAATGATTTATGCTACTTTGATTGAAACTTACGAATACATCATGACTTTGCCGACAGAAAAAGAGCGTGAAGCCCATTTGAAACGGATGGAAAAAGATTTATACGCCCAATATATGCCTATATTAAAAAGAATGTCTTTGTCGCAAGGGAAGCTATTGATTCGCTTAGTCGATAGGGAATGTAACCAAAGTTCTTATGATTTATTAAAAGCTTTCTTAGGTCCTATCCGCGCCGGATTTTGGAATGCTTTTGCTGGAATATTCGGTGCAAGCCTTAAATCGAGTTGGGATCCGAATGGGAAAGATGCAGCGGCTGAGCGTATTGTCGAGTTAGTTGAAATGGGTGTGCTTTGAAGATTTCCCAGATTACGATGCCTGCTGCAACCGAAACATTGAGCGAATGTTTCGTGCCGAATTGGGGAATTTCGATGCAAGCGTCGCAATAATCCATCACGGTCTGGTCGATTCCTTTTACCTCATTCCCAAAAACAACAGCATACCGCTGATTTTCCAGTTGTAGTTTATCTAACGGAATACTGTTTTCAGCCTGTTCAACAGCGAGAATACGGTAGTCTTTTTGTTTGAGTTGATGAACTGCGTCGAGCGTATGCTTGAAATATTGCCATTCAACTGTATTTTCAGCGCCTAAAGCAGTTTTATGGATTTCGGCTTGCGGTGGAGTCGCCGTAATTCCACACAAATATATTGCTTCTATCAAAAAAGCGTCCGAAGTCCGGAAAACCGACCCGACATTGTGCAAACTTCTCACATTATCGAGAATAACAATTACCGGTATTTTTTCCGTTTGCTTGAAATCATCGGGACTTAGCCGATTCAGTTCTGTAATTTTTAATTTTCGCATGAACCGGCTTCACAGTTTTGATTCATTAGCTTTGAAAGCCAAAGCATACATCTTCATTTGTTTAAGCATGGCGACCAAACCATTGGAACGGGTAGGAGACAGATGAGCCTTCAATCCTATAGCATCAATAAAATACAAATCGGCGGAAAGAATCTCATCAGGCGTATGTCCCGAAAGAACCCGAATCAATAGCGACACAATTCCTTTGACAATCACCGCATCGCTATCGCCTAAAAAAATTACTTTCCCTTCCATGCAATCGGCTTGCAGCCAAACCCGACTTTGACAACCTTCAATCAGATTATTCTGTATCTTATATTTTGCATCCAAAGGAGGGAGTTCGTTTCCCATATCTATCAGAATGGAATATTTATCCATCCAATCGTCGAAAGCTGAAAACTCCTCAACGATTTGTTCTTGTATTTCATTGATTGTCGCCATCTTTTCTATTTTTCGTGATATAAAACATAGAGAATCGTTTGTCCTACTGCAGTCAACGTTGTCTTACTTACGTTGTTCATATTATCGTCCAGCGTGTGCCAATATGAACCGAAACCCGAAGAAGTATTAGGATTATAATGAATAATATCGATGCTTGGAATGTTTCGGTATTTCATCACCGGAATATGATCGTCCTCAATTTGCCCTCCTTTTTGGTCGATAAAATAAGAATCATAACCGGTAGCTCGTGCAGCCTCCCATACTTTTTTCACAACAGCCGGAGCATTTTGTTGAGAAACGATTTCCTTATAGAATTGCGCATCCGGAGCGCTCACCATATCCAATAAAATACCATATCGAGCTACATAATTGGGAATATGAGGATTGCGCGCCCAATACTCAGCCCCCATGCACCAATCGCCGTAATGATTATTTTTAGCCGGAAAATCGGGAGGACCCCAATCTTCCAAGTCGAAAAAGGCGATATCAACGCCAATAGCCGGCTGTTTCATTCCTATTTGCCTTGCTATTTCCAACAAAGCGGCGCAAGCGCCCGCCCCATCATTAGCGCCGTCGATTGGTTTCATCCAATTATCGGGATTCGGGTCATGGTCGGCAAAAGGACGAGTGTCCCAATGCGCAAACAAAAGAATGCGGGATTTGTTTTCCGGCTGAAAAGAACCGATAATATTTTTTATTGGGATAGGAGTTCCATCCTGTAGTTGCAAAGTCGTCTCCTGCACTGTAACCGTAGCGCCAAAGCGTTTCAGTTCACCGGACAAATAATCGGCGCAAGATTGATGCGCATCCGTCCCCGGAACGCGCGGACCAAATGCAACCTGTGTCGCCGTATAATGATATGCACTATCGGCATTGAAAACCGGAACCGAAACAGCCTCGGTAGCCGTATTTTGTGCTTTCGGACTTTGCTTGCAAGAAACCCCGATTGCTAAGATGCACAAAAGAATTGAGAATTTCACCATGTCGTCTGTTTTTTATACTAATATTGTCTGCAAAGATAAAAAATATTTATTGAATTTTGTGAAACCAAATCCGTTGGAAATTGGTTTTATTTTTCAAATAACATAAAGGCAATAGTAAAGAACTATTTTCAGAAAACAAAACGAAAAAATTAAAATTCTTTCATCATTTAAAATCTTATAAAGGAGGTGTTTGAGGTAAGATTTTTATATAACAATTCCACTATTATTATATGACTAACTCCCGTTAAACCTAATACTTTGCAAATGAAATGACAAACTATGTTGTATTCAGCGACATTAAGCATTTCGCCTGTTTGCTTTAACCATTCTGTTAATTCTAGTATATATTCGTTTGTATCTTCATTTACATACGATTCGATTGTTTCGCGGACTTCATCCGAATCAATCCCCAAAAGCGTTTTTTGTATTAAGTTCCTATCGTAAGAATTATCAGTCGATGCCTCGTAGAGTATTTTTGATAAAGCAGTTTCTCGCTTAGCATTGTCTATACATCCTAAGGCTTTAGTAAACAAGTATAACCCGACTGAAAAGATTGTTTCTTCAGAAAAATCGTCTCCCATTAATTTCAAAGCCGTTCTCATAGTTTGTTGGTGAAAACGGACGTATTGATCCGAATAAATCGGTAATTGAAAATGGTTCCATGCCAATGAATTATTTGGATAGTTGCACCAAAGAACTTTACCGTAAGGGAATTCTTCCATGCTATCCGATGGACAATAGTCAATGTACTTTTGGAAATAGTCTTGAATTTCATTGGAATAATCTTTATTTTCATCAAAAGAAGCAAAAGTCACTTGCAAGTGATCGCCTCTTTCTTTAGAAAAAGTGAAAAGATAGGAAGAAAACAATCCTGTCCTCGACCGATAAAAATTCATAATATTGATAATCAAATCAGCCCAACATTCTTTGGCATAAAACACAGAAAGGAAATACCATCTTTTTCCGTTCCTAATATAAGGCAGTTGCACTATTGAATTCATGTTAATATAATTTTATTCGACAAATCAAAATTTTTATAAACGACCCCTTTACCAAAACCGTTCGGGTTAATTACGGAATTGTTTTTCATTTGCCTATATACTTCGTTAAAATTAATAGCAGAAGCAAGCAACATTAATAGCCGGGCTGTAAAATCATAATCTTCTACTTGATAAAAAGTAATTCCATTTTCTTGAAAAGTTGTTTTATCATTTGCTTTATTCCATATTCCTTTTATTGGATCTCCCTGTATAACCGTCCTGATTTTCTCGTTAAGATATGAATCGTAAATAGTGGAAGAGTTAGAATTATCCAAGGCGTATAAATGCCAATTAGCGACTAAGGTATATTGTTCCGTTGTATAATTGTTATATACAATCAAAATATATGAAGTATAAGGATTAACGTATGCAATGTATAATTTGTACAAGTTTTTTGCTATATATTCTTCCGAAACCCGTTCAGTATCGGTATGTCTTACAAAACCATAAAATTCTGGATTTTGAAAACTTCTGGGTTTCAACCCATGCAATACTAACCTATTGAGAAAATCATTATCTTCATATCCATAACTTTTCAGCGTCTCATTGTATCCCCTGATTGCCATGAAATCGCCGGTTCGAACGCATACTCTGCCAAAGGTATCATTAAAAGAATAATCATTCGTATAGAAAATATCATCCTGTTTTGAAAACTCATTCAGCATAAAACCGGCAAACCCTTTCCCTAAAAAGTTGTCTGCATCTAAATTGCATAAAATCGATGCCTTTGCCAAACGAAAAACCATATTACGGCTATGGCTTCTTAAATAGTGAGTCGGTTCCGTCGTTTTATAATAGACCAATATCCCTTCATCAATATATTTTCTCATAACGCTACTAATCCATTTGTCCAATCCGTCTTGAGAATTATAATCCAATAAAATAAATTCAACTTTACCAATCAAGTAATTGTCCTGAATATTCTTTTCTATAGTTTGTTGCAAATGACTCAAGCGATTCATGCAGGTTGTGCAAAAAGCAATTTTTCCTTTTTGAATCTTATTTTTCATTACTTATTCATCTTTTATCTATTTAACAACTCTTCATATGAGCTTTTTTTTGTTTTAATGTATTCGGAGATAGTAATTTCCATTTGTCGTTGTGAATTATATCGTCCATTATTGTCTCGGGGATGCGACAAATGAAACATGCATCCGGGAGCGCGGTAGATTTTGAATCCGAAACTCATCCATCGGCGATACCGTTCAAAATCTTCATTTCCCCAGCCATAAAAATATTCGTTTTCCATTCCCACTTGCTTGTATTTTTTCGTAGAAGCAATAAAAGCGCCTCCTATATGAGTGTCCTTGTATAACAATAACATGCAATCTTTATTTTTATGCAGCGTCTGAATTTGTTTTTTTTGGATAAAGAGAGCACGAACAATCTCTGAGGTATCGTAAAATTCTCCATTGTATGGGAATGCGACGTCGGCTTCTCCATTTCGTAATTTTTCCATTGTATCTACAATCAATTTTTTATCAACAATCACATCAACATCCCAAACAGCCAAAAAGGGAGTTTTCACCGCTTTAGTCATAATATTACGATATTTTGTTCGATGAAAGATAGGATCTTTATCTTCGATAAACGAATAAGTAATGTTCCGGTTTAACAGTTTGCTTAAAATACCGTTATTATAAGGAGAAACTTCCAAAACGGATACATTGGTATTGAAATTCTGCAAAAGGTAACCGGTTGTTGCTAAAAGATTTTCAATCCGTATGATTGAATCCGGCCTCAAAGGGAATAAAAAGGTCAAATCGTTTAAAATGGTTTTCATATTTATCATTAGCTAATTATTGAATAATAAACCAAAAGCAATCCACTGATTCCGTTAATCAATCCTCTTTTTTCTAACGATTCTTTATCTTTCCAAATTTTGGATTCTTCTATTCGTTTTTGGAAAAGAATTATATCAAACGGAAGTGACAGAAAAGTGTGTTTTATCGCATTCAACAGCAAATAAATACCGGCTACGCCATCTTCAATAAATACATTTTTATTGCGAAGTTCCTCATATATCATCTTTTTATAATCCATCCGATTTATCAATATATCTATTTGTTCGTTCCAAGTGTTCCATCCGGTTGCTTCTTTCAGATGCAGAAGTCCCCACAACAAATATAATCGGTTGGAATGCAGCACGGGTATTCGAGATTGAATTAAACCTAAAATTTCGTTAAGCACTTCGACGACTCGATAATTGTAGAATTGAAGTGTAATCATTTTACTCAGCACATATAAAAATTGAGGCAATTTGTATCTCAACATGCTAAAAACATACGATTCATCAAAAAATCCCGGATCAAGCGATCGGTAAATGTCATTGAACACCTTTATACTCAATTCCTCTAATAGGAATCGAGCCTCACTCCCTTTGTTATGCCGGCTAATACGAGCGCATATATAATAGAAAACGGAAATAATTCCATTGATTTGGTAAGTAATGGGTTTGTTTTCAAACACGATCGTTTTAAATATCAATCGATCAAGGTCGCCAAGAATTAAATTGATGTTGCCTTTTACATAATTTTTTTCATGTAAATAATTGATACCCATACCAATTTGAGCTAATTCATAAGAAGTTCTTTCCGTCGTTTCATTCGCAAGCTCGGAATAAATATCATCCAATAATTTTTCTGCCAACTGTTGATATTGCTTTTCGCCGGTTAATCGAGCAATCTCGAAAAAATAAATACAGCATCCCATTTTTCCTTCTTCAATATCCAAGCTGATTTTTTGGTTGCAGTAAGTTGCAATCTGTTCATTGATCCGGCTATAAGGTAAATAACTATTTACATTCATAATTCATAATAATTTCAAACACTTTCTTTTAAAATTTTCTTGATAGGCAATACCAACCGTTCCAGCAAGGACAGGTCTTCCGTAATAATATCCGCTTGCCCCTGCATGTCCGGTAGATAAGGAAGTTTTTTCTTATAAGTGGTTATCAATCTATTCGGTAAAGATATTTCCACTGAATAATAGACTGTTTGTCCGGTTTGTGCGGGTGTCAAGGAAATATGCCGAACCGTTCCACGTAAAATGCCGTATTCGTTTTCAGGGAAATTTTGCAATTGAATATTCACCTTCTGACCCTCTTTCACTTTCCCAGAACGGGCAATAGGTAACATGGCTTTTCCGATTATTTGATATGTTGAATCCGGAACAATTGTAAACACTTCTTCTCCCGACGAAACATTCTGATTTTCAATCCAATATTTAGAAAAGGTTATTTTACCGTCAATTGGCGATCGAAGTGCGTAATTCAGTTCCCAATCCTGTATGCCTGTTTTCAATTGAGAAATCAAAGATTGAAGTTGCGTCTGCAAATCGTTCAATTTTTCCGTTCCCTGTTCTTCCGTGTCTAACAACGACTCTTTCAATTGCCCAATTTGAATTTGCAAATTATTCAGATTGGAGCGCATATTTTCGCGCGATGCACAGCTTTGCAGAAACGCATTTTCTGTCGTCTCAAAATCTTGATCGGCAATGATTCCTTTCTTATTCAGTGTCGAATCGCGGATATATTGTTTTTGAGCAATCACAAACTGTTCTTCGGTAATCCGTTGTTGATTAAGCAATGTCTGGTATTGTTTTTCATATTGAGTAATCCTTTCCAAAGTCATTGCTTTCTTTTGTGGATAGTACATCAATCGACGATATTCGAAATACTCGAAAAACGTAGTAGAAAAAGAGGTAAAAAGTTGCTGAAGAGAACCAACTTCACCTCCTCCTCCCCTAAAAGGGGAGCTAAAGTCGTATGGTTGTTCATTGTGCTCTGGCAACATTCCTTTCAGGAGATTTAGAGGTAGAGATAAAGTATCCAAGTAATTTTTCAAAAACTGGATATCTTCCGTATTCGCCGGATTATCAATCACCGCCAAATAATCGTCGGTTTTTACCTCCTGATTATCTTTCACATACAGTTCTTTTAATTTACCCGAAGCGTGAGCCACGACGCTTGCCGGAGGCGTAGAACCTGTCAGAACAATTTGTGCTGAAATCACATCGGGATATTTGATAATTGCGCTTCCAATTAACAGGATTACAACAACCACAGCCAATACGGTGATTCCCCACCGCAGTATCCATGGTGGAACAACGCCAAGCACTTCCTGAAATTCTTCGCTACGCAATTCAATTTTATCTTCTTCACTCATATACCCAATTCCAATTGATTCTTAACGAGTTTGTAATAGGCTCCCCGTTTTGCCGTCAGCTCTGTGTGAATGCCTTCTTCTATCACTTTTCCTTTTTCAAGAACAATGATGTTATCGGCATTTTGAACCGTACTTAACCGATGCGCCACAATCACTACGGTTTTACCTTTATAAAATTCCACGAGATTATTCATGATAATCCGTTCGTTATTGGCGTCAAGCGCATTCGTTGCTTCGTCCAAAAAAAGAAAGTTGGGATTTTTGTAAACCGCTCTTGCAATCATGAGCCGTTGCCGCTGTCCTTGACTGACGCCGTTCCCTTCCATACCAATTTTAGAGTTGTATTTCAGTGGGAGCGACTCGATAAATTCTCGAATATTGGCAGTATTAACAGCATGTAACAAACGTTTTTTATCGACTTCGTCTTCACCTACGGCAATGTTGTTGGCTATACTGTCCGAAAAAATGAATCCGTCCTGCATCACCGCGCCGGTTTTCTGCCGCCATAAATGCGGATTGATCTCTTCCAAAGAAAGGTTGCCGATGCTGATTTTTCCTTTTATCGGAGGATAAAACCCTAATAATAACTTTATAATCGTTGTTTTTCCGCTTCCGCTGGCGCCAACAATAGCCGTTACTTTATTTTGAGGAATTTCCAGATTCAAATTTTCCAGCACATAATCTCGTTCCGCCCCGTCGTAACTGAAACAAACATCTTCTACTTTTATCGTTTTATTTTCAGGAATTGTGTTAATCTTGTTTTCAATTGTTTGTTCTTCGTCTTCCTTATTATGAATTTCATTCAACCGTTCCAAACTGATTTTAGCATCTTGCAGCGATTGGGCAAAGCCAATGACCGCCCCAATGGGACCGGAAAGTTGACCGAGTATGTAGCTAATCGACATCATCATACCCAGCGTAATGCTTCCATCCACCACCGCTTTTGCCGAAAGATACGAGATGAAAAGACCGGTAGTTTGACTGAAAAAAATAGACCCGATTTGCTGGTATTGCCCTAAAGCCGTTCCCTGAATGCTTATTTTAAACAGCTTCACCTGAATGCGTTCCCATTTCCAACGCTGTTGCTTTTCGCAGTTATTGAGTTTGATTTCTTGCATTCCTGTTACCAGTTGCACCATAGTACTCTGGTTTGCGGATGCCTGTGCAAAACGCTTAAAATCTAATTTGCGCCGGAAGCGCATGAACGAAAGAATCCATGCCATATACAATGTATTTCCCACCAGAAAAACAAGCAGTATTGTTAAATTGTAATACGCCATGATGGGAGCAAAAATAAAAAAATTGGCAAAAGAGAATAAAGTAGATATTGTGGTTCCGGATAGGAAGCCTTGAATACGTCCGTTATCGCCGATCCGTTGCAAAATATCGCCGATATTCTTTGCATCAAAAAAGCGGATGGGTAATTTCATCAGTTTGGTTAGAAAATCCGCAATCAGTGAAATACTAATTCTCGTATTGGTATGCAAAGAAATCCAACTCTGGATGAATCCCATGCCCATTTGCGTAATAGATAAAACCAACTGAGCGATCAGCATCAACGTAATGAAACTCAGATTGCTATTACCAATTCCCTGATCGACAACCGCCTGAGTAAGAAAAGGTGCAATTAGCGACAATACCATGCCAATAATCATACCAACAATGATTTGTGCATACTGCGACTTGTAAGGAAGCAAGTAGCGAAAGAAATAACTTAAATTTTTTTCCTGTTTTTCCTTATCGTCTTCGTAATCGTAAAAATCGGGCGATGGTTGCAATAACAATGCCGTTCCTGTGTCTTTTCCCTGATCTTTGGAGCTAAACCAGCATTGGCAAAATTCCTCACGGTTCATCACATATTTTTCGCCGGCGGGGTCGGCGATGAAAAATTGACAATTGACAATTGACAATTGAGAATCGCCTGTCATTGCGGGCTTGACCCGCAATCCCGTTTTCTTCTTTATTTTGTAAAGCGCCACAAAATGATTCTGATTCCAATGCAGAATACAAGGCAAAGGAAGGTTATCAATTAACTGTTCCAAAGTAACTTTCACTCCCTGCGTGTGCATCCCGATACTCTCCGCTGCATCGCTAATCCCCAGCATACTTACCCCTTCCCGCGTGATGAAACATTTTTCCCGCAAGTTTTGCTGGTTGTAGCTGCGTCCGTAGTATTTAGCAATCATACGCAAACAAGTAGGACCGCAATCCATCGAGTCGAGTTGAACGTAGTGGGGAAAGGACTTTGTTTTCATCGCATCATTTTTTGTTATATTTTTCTTTTGCCAGCTCACTTGTGTAATATCGGTACATAAAATCATATAATATCAATTCATGTATGCGATTATTAGAACGAAAAAGCCGGTTGAGCATCATGTGCAGGTAGCTTCTCAATAATTCATTCACGCTATGGTCTTTGGTTGCCTTAATTTTGATTTGTCCGACAATGGGGATTAATTGCTTGGAACGCTTTTTTATCGGTTGAAATAATGAAAGAAACTCATTTTCATTAAATCTATTATTTAATACCGATTCAACCGTTTTTTTATTTTCCCTGAATTTCGTATTGAATTGCTTGGCATTAAATTCATTAAATCCAAATTCAGTTTTATAGGCTTTTTCCAAATCATTCATCAACTTTTGTTTTTCTTCCGTGTTCAAACCAAAATCAGATAATAACTCATTAATCAGCTTCAAGGCAATCATCCAGCGGTAGTTTTCATTGCTGTTCAGTCTTTTCAGGATGGATAGCATACATTCGCTGTCGGCATAAAAAACCGATTCCGCTTCTTCAATCAAATTCTTTCCATAACGTTCCAATTCACGGTTGTATGTATCTAATTGTACTTTCCAAAGCAAATGATCGGTATTCCACTTGGTTAACTCTTTATGAAACAAAAGAAAAACAACTCCGATGTATCGGACATCATTCAACAGAAGTCGAACCCGCAAATGAAAATCGGGGTCGGAATACCGGATAAAAAACCATTTCTCGAAAACCTGTTTTTTTTGCAATTTTCTCAGAACAGGCGCTATTGCTTTCATTAGCAAATCATCTGCCGTTTTTGGTCCGGTATATAATTTGAAATATACCCATTGGCTTCCCGGAATAAAGGTTCGTTGGATAGTACTCATTTTACAGATTTTTTTAAGTCTCCATTAGGGGATTTAGGAGTGTCTTTATAAAAAGCAACAATACATTCGTTGGGATAAGGATTGCCGTTTTCATCCCTGACAACAGAATTTTCGAGGTCATACAGAAATTCCGTTAAAATTATCATTTCCCTTTTTTTGATAATGGAAAACAAAGCCCGGATATTTTGCGCATCATCCCAGTCAATCAACAACTCATTGTCGCCATCCGCCAATAACATTTTGGAAGGAAGAGGATATTTTACCATCCATTTCTTGGTTTCAACCAGCAGTTTTTCATCTTCTTTAATGGTAAATAAATGCTTCATCTCATCCGTTTTAATTTTCCATGTTGCCAAAGAAAGCACCGTATTTTTGTATCGCACACGGGGCAAAAAACTTAATTCGTTGTTTAACTGTCCCCAGTTGAAATATAAACCGGTTCTTCCCTGCTGCTGTTGCATATCGCAAAGAAAACGGTAAACAGGCATGGTATTATTCATATAATTGTGGGCATTGGTCAATCGGGGAACTATTTCCTTATTCAGTTTTTTTGAACGCAAGCAGAGTTTTCCTTTTCGAACGGATAAATACAAATCCGATGAATAGATTAGTTGATTCTCAGGCAAATCCGAATTAGCCAAATACAAAATTTCGTAATCACGGATGTGCGGGCGCGACAAGACATTTCCAACCCTTGAATCGGGCAAGTGAGCTATCTCTGCGAGCAGAACATCCGGCATCAATTCCTGCTCTTTTGCGGCAACATCGTTTACAAATTGAGCTATTTTCTCATCCGTATGAGCAAAACGAGCCAATAATTTAGCTCCGGAAACTCCAACAAATCCGGTCAGGTAAATCAAAGGTTCTGAACCGGCTTTTATTATTTCGAACATGGTATGAATCGTAGCCGGTAAATCATCCCAATCGATTTTAGAATTTTTCACATCTTCATCGCTTAAAACAATCTCGTTTGGATGAACATCCAATACCTTCTTTGACAAATTGGATAGAAAATTACTCGATTGTAAACCATTCCCTTGATTTCCGGGTACAGGAAAATTCTCCAATAAAGGGGACAAGTCCCCGGCGCCTCTATTTGCAGGGTATCCGATACCGATTTCAGGATCCAAGGCTTCCAAAAGAAGTATCTCCCTGTCTTCATAACGGTTATAGAAAGCCTGTTGGAATTGATTCAAAGCTTCGTTTCCACCACTCAAAGTAATTTTGTTCAAGAAAACCATTGCCGATTGAAGTTCATCGACAATATCTTTCCCCAATGTCGCTTCTGAAACATTTCCGGTCATATCGACCTGAAATAAGAATTTTTCTTCATAAGGTACTTTGATTTCTTTGATTTTTTGAATGATTTGTTGATAACCCACCCCTAAATCCCCTAAAGGGGACTTTGCCGCAGCATGATTATCAACATCGCTACCGTTCTCCCCCTTTAGGGGGTTGGGGGGTAAATCCATTTTTTGAAGCGTTTCCTGAATTGCGTCGAGAGCAGACAATAAGCCTTCACTAATATTCAACTTTTTTAGAATATGAATCATTTGGCTAAAATAATCATCGCCTGTTACCGATGGACTTAATTCGCTGACGATGATTTGAGAATCAATCAGTTCTTCAATAAACCCTCGTGCCTCTTCCGGTTCAATTTTCCGCTCAATCAAACAGTTCAAAAGTTCATTAATCGATGCTCCCTTTCGCGCTGTTTTTAACAGCGCATCCAAATAAATCGAACGATCGACGGAAGATACTTTGTGAATTCTTTTTGAATGGATGTATTGGTATTCTACATACCGGTATTTCTTTCCTAACGGATATAAAGTGGTATTGGGATAATATCTTACTTTTTCTTTAATTTCCGGTAATTTCGATAATTCTTGCGATAGTGTGCATAAAAAATACATATCCAACCGTGTCGTTCGATTGAAACTTTTTATCAAAATATGTGTGGTGTCGCCGTCAATTTCTCCTATCGAGCATCCTGCAAATAATCCGAAAGGCGTGCAACGCGAAGACATCCGGCTGATATAGCGGTAGATGGACGATTCAATCCGCTGTTTCTCTTCGGTATCGCTAATCGCCTCTGCCAACTGTTTCTGCATTTCGGCATATAAAACAGGAGAGGCTACGTAAATAGCCTCTTGAACCTGCGGATTTCGGATTTTTGTTTCAAACGGCTCTTCTTTTAATGAATTAAAAGGAGAGTGAGGGGTTCGAACGAAAAAGTAATGAAAGGGGTGATACATGATTATTTTTTTTATGAAAATGGTGTATTAGAAACCAATTACACCCTTTTCATTTTTAAGAATCATTTTAAACGACACACTTACATGTAGCGCCACAAGTTGCAGCACAAGTATTTGGGCAGGTAATAGGACACGTATTGCCACAACTATCACCATTACAAGTACCACCATATGAATTCCCGCAAGCTTTAGTTATGCAACCCGTACAAGTCTGCTCATAAGTTTGACCTTGTACAACACCACCGCCACCACCAGCAGCAGGATCTGCAGGAGCAGGACACGTAAATGTGAGGAAACAATTACCACATGAATCTCCTAATGCATCTGTGTACACCACTCCGCCTTTCACCAGATTCATGTCATTCCCACCAAGAATAGAAACGACTTCTTTGTTTAATGTTAATTTTTTAATCTTTTTCATATATCAACTCATTTAAAAAGTAATAAATGATAAAAATTATCATCTGTACAAAATTAATGGATAAATCAATACGTATAAACAATTTACAATAACAGTTTCTTTATT